>OBUT01000013.1_pt1 | contig 254261 bp, 217 predicted proteins | sample 1475941 | NCBI WGS metagenome assembly OBUT01 (sample SAMEA2579956, study PRJEB22360) | human gut metagenome | biome: human gut; feature: human-associated habitat; material: faeces | place: Denmark | collected 2008/2010
TGCGTAACAGTGGGAGAGTAGGTAGTCGCCGTTTTTTTCAGATGGTTCATCCCCTTCGGTCGAAAGACCGGAGGGGATGACTTGTTTTATACCATACCCTGTTTAACAAGGATTCCCGACCACCTCTTTCTTGGTTCATCCGGTATATTCCAGATTCAACCTTCAGTTTTCCGGCTTTATCATAATTATGTCTTTGATGTATTATCAGGCTCCTTATCTTTGCCGTTGCCTTAAAAGATGAAACGTGAAGATAAATGTGTCCGTATCGTCATATCCTTTACTTTTTGACGATTCTTTTCTTGATAATGAACAGTTTTCTTCCTCTTTTCTCTTTTATTATCAGATTGAATTTTGTACTTTTGGCGAGAATCTGATAAGAAACACTTAGATATTATAATATAAACTTCTAAATAGTCCGTGAATATGGAAAACAAAATTCAAGAGTTGACCGATAAGATTTATCGTGAAGGCGTGGAAAAAGGTAATGAAGAGGCCCGCCGTCTTATTGCGAATGCTCAGGAAGAAGCTAAAAAAATTGTTGAAGATGCCCATAAAGAAGCTGAATCAATTATTGCCTCCTCTCGTAAATCTGCCGATGAACTGACAGAGAACACCAAATCAGAACTGAAACTTTTTGCCGGTCAGGCTGTGAATGCTTTAAAATCGGAAATAGCCACTATGGTGACTGACAAGATTGTGACTGCACCGGTAAAGGAGTTTGCACAAAATAAAGATTTTCTGAATGCATTTATCGTAGCTCTGGCTTCTAAATGGAGTGTAGACGAACCGATTATCATCTCAACTTCTGATGCGGAGTCTTTGAAAAAGTATTTTGCTGCCAATGCTAAAGCATTGTTGGATAAAGGTGTTACCATAGAACAAGTGAATGGCATAAAGGCATTGTTTTCCGTATCTCCTGCAGACGGTTCATATAAAGTGAATTTCGGAGAAGAGGAATTTATGAATTACTTTAAAGCATTCCTGCGTCCTCAGTTGGTAGAAATGTTATTCTAAAGGGATGCGTTATGAGTAAATATTATTACTTGGTAGCCGGTTTGCCGGAACTCACACTTGAGGACAGCAAGCTGAGCTATACAGTAGCTGATTTTAAAACGGAAATTTACACGGGCTTGTCAGTTTCAGATCAGAAATTGATTGATCTGTTTTATTTGAAGTTTGACAATGCCAATGTGCTGAAGCTCTTGAAAGATAAGGAAGCCGCTATTGATACTCGGGGAAATTTTTCCGCGGAAGAACTGGCGGAATATATTTCTACCCTTAAAGAGGGAGGAGAAGTCAGTGCCAAGGAGTTTCCCGCTTATCTTGCTACTTTCATTTCCGCTTATTTTAATACTCCGGCAGAGAATGCTGTTTTATTGGAAGATCATCTGGCTGCACTTTATTATGATTATGCGATGAAGTGTGGAAATAAGTTTGTGGCTTCCTGGTTCGAATTTAATCTCACTATTAACAATATTCTCGTAGCATTGACTGCGCGTAAATATAAATGGGATGTTGCCTGCAATATTGTGGGTGATACGGAGATCTGTGAGGCATTGCGGACTTCCGGAGCCAGAGATTTCGGACTGTCGGGCGAAGTGGACTTTCTTGACCAGTTGGTGAAAATCAGTGAAATAACAGAACTGGTGGAACGTGAGAAAAAGCTGGATGCTTTGCGGTGGAACTGGATGGAAGATGCTATCTTCTTCGATTATTTCACAATCGAACGTATTTTTGCTTTTCTGTTGAAACTGGAAATGATTGAACGTTGGATCTCTCTGGATAAGGAAAGAGGCAATCAATTGTTCCGAAGTATCATAGAGTCACTGAAGAATGAAGTGCAGATTCCTGCTGAATTCAGGTAATACTGCCAAACTCGGATAAATAAACTAAAAAAATATATGGCAACAAAAGGAACTGTTAGTGGCGTTATTGCCAACATGGTGACCCTCGTCGTTGATGGGCCGGTAGCTCAGAATGAGATCTGTTATATCTCAACCGGCGGAGACAAATTAATGGCGGAGGTGATTAAGGTCGTAGGTACACATGTATATGTCCAGGTGTTCGAAAGTACTCGTGGACTGAAAGTGGGAGCCGAGGCCGAATTTACCGGACACATGCTTGAAGTGACTTTAGGTCCCGGTATGTTATCAAAGAATTATGATGGTCTGCAAAACGACCTTGATAAGATGGATGGAGTATTCCTGAAGAGAGGACAATATACTTATCCGTTGGATAAAGGAAGTGTATGGCATTTTGTTCCCCTTGTCAGTGTGGGGGATAAAGTGGAAGCATCTGCCTGGTTAGGACAGGTGGACGAGAACTTCCAGCCATTGAAGATTATGGTGCCTTTCACTCAGAAAGGTGTTTGCACGGTGAAGTCGATTGTTCCCGAAGGCGATTACAAGATTGAAGATGTGGTTGCCGTCTTGGTGGACGAAGAAGGAAATACCGTTGAAGTGAATATGATCCAGAAATGGCCGGTGAAGCGGGCTATGACGAATTATAAAGAAAAACCGCGTCCGTTCAAGTTGCTTGAAACCGGTGTGCGTGTGATCGATACTGTCAATCCGATAGTGGAAGGCGGTACCGGATTTATTCCCGGTCCGTTCGGTACGGGTAAGACGGTACTTCAGCATGCCATTTCAAAACAGGCCGAAGCCGATATCGTGATTATCGCTGCTTGTGGGGAGCGTGCAAATGAAGTTGTGGAAATCTTTACCGAATTTCCGGAATTGGTGGACCCGCACACGGGACGTAAGCTGATGGAGCGTACCATTATTATCGCAAATACATCGAACATGCCGGTAGCAGCGCGTGAAGCTTCTGTGTATACGGCCATGACGATTGCCGAATACTATCGTGCCATGGGATTGAAAGTCCTGCTGATGGCAGACTCCACTTCCCGTTGGGCGCAGGCATTGCGTGAGATGTCGAACCGTATGGAGGAGTTGCCCGGACCGGATGCATTCCCGATGGACTTGTCCTCAATCATTTCTAACTTCTATGGCCGTGCAGGCTACGTGAAACTGAATAACGGCGAGAGCGGTTCTATTACCTTTATCGGTACAGTATCACCTGCCGGTGGTAACTTGAAGGAGCCGGTGACAGAGAACACCAAGAAGGTAGCCCGTTGCTTCTATGCTCTGGAGCAGGATCGTGCCGATAAGAAGCGTTATCCGGCTGTAAATCCGATCGATTCTTATTCCAAGTATATCGAATATCCTGAATTTGAAGCATACATTGCCGAGCATATCAATGATGAGTGGATCGGTAAGGTGAACGAAATCAAAACTCGCTTGCAACGCGGTAAGGAGATTGCCGAGCAGATCAATATCCTGGGTGATGACGGTGTACCGGTAGAGTATCACGTAATCTTCTGGAAGTCCGAGTTGATAGACTTCGTTATCTTGCAGCAGGATGCGTTCGACGAGATTGATGCCGTGACTCCGATGGAGCGTCAGGAGGCTATCTTGAATATGGTGATAGACATCTGTCATACGGAATTTGAGTTTGATAACTTTAATGAGGTTATGGATTACTTCAAGAAGATGATTAACATCTGCAAGCAAATGAACTATTCGAAGTTCAAGTCGGAACAATATGAAGGTTTCCAGAAGCAATTGGAGGAGTTGGTTGCCGAGAGAAGTGTCAAATAGTAGATTGAAACTAAATTGTAAATAATAACATGGCTACAAAAGCATTTCAAAAAATATATACTAAGATTACTCAGATTACCAAGGCCACCTGTTCGCTGAAAGCTACAGGGGTAGGATATGATGAGTTGGCCACTGTGAATGGTAAACTGGCTCAGGTTGTAAAGATTGCCGGTGACGAAGTGACTTTGCAGGTGTTTGAGGGTACGGAAGGTATCCCGACCAATGCCGAAGTTGTATTTCTGGGTAAATCGCCTACGCTGAAAGTGAGCGAGCAACTGGCCGGACGTTTTTTCAACGCTTTCGGTGATCCTATCGACGGAGGACCGGAGATCGAAGGGCAGGAGGTACCGATCGGAGGGCCGTCTGTAAACCCGGTACGGCGTAAACAGCCTTCCGAGCTGATTGCAACCGGTATCGCAGGTATCGACTTGAACAATACACTGGTTTCCGGTCAGAAGATTCCGTTCTTCGCCGATCCCGACCAACCGTTCAACCAGGTGATGGCTAACGTGGCGTTACGTGCAGAAACAGATAAGATTATTCTGGGCGGTATGGGTATGACAAACGATGACTACCTGTATTTCAAGAATGTATTTTCCAATGCCGGTGCGCTCGACCGTATCGTCAGTTTCGTGAATACCACGGAGAACCCTCCGGTAGAACGTTTGCTGGTACCGGATATGGCTTTGACTGCGGCTGAATATTTCGCAGTACAGCACAATCAGAAAGTATTGGTTCTGCTGACCGATATGACTTCGTATGCCGATGCTTTGGCTATCGTGTCAAACCGTATGGACCAGATTCCTTCGAAAGATTCTATGCCGGGTTCGCTCTATTCGGATCTTGCCAAGATCTACGAAAAGGCTGTACAGTTCCCCGATGGCGGCTCCATCACGATTATTGCCGTGACTACATTGTCCGGTGGTGATATTACGCATGCTGTGCCGGATAATACAGGCTACATCACCGAAGGACAGTTGTTCCTACGCCGTGACAGTGACATCGGTAAGGTTATTGTCGATCCGTTCCGTTCATTGTCCCGTCTGAAACAGTTGGTAACCGGTAAGAAAACCCGTAAAGACCATCCGCAGGTGATGAATGCTGCCGTGCGTTTGTATGCCGATGCCGCTAATGCCAAGACTAAATTGGAAAATGGTTTCGACCTGACCAACTATGACGAACGTACTTTAGCTTTTGCCAAAGATTACTCCAATCAGTTGCTGGCCATCGACGTCAATCTGGATACGACCGAAATGCTCGATGTAGCCTGGGGACTGTTCGGCAAATACTTCCGTCCGGAAGAAGTAAATATCAAGAAGGAACTGGTAGATCAGTATTGGAAAAAATAGTAAATAAACGAGATGGCTATAAAGTTTCAATATAACAAAACCTCCCTTCAGCAGCTTGAGAAGCAACTGAAAGTGCGGGTACGTACTCTCCCGATTATCAAAAACAAGGAGAGTGCCCTTCGCATGGAAGTGAAGCGCTGTAAAAGCGAAGCTGCCGATCTGGAGGAAAGGCTGGAAAAACAAATCCAGGCTTATGAAGCCATGTTCGCACTTTGGAATGAGTTTGACACCTCATTGATAAAAGTAAATGATGTTCATCTTGGTGTCAAGAAAATAGCCGGTGTACGGGTGCCTTTGCTCGAAAATGTGGATTTCGAGATCCGTCCGTACAGTCTGTTTAATGCTCCTAAGTGGTATGCCGACGGTATACACCTGCTTAAGGAGTTGGCACATACCGCTATAGAGCGTGAGTTTACGCTAGCCAAGTTGGGCTTGTTAGAACATGCGAGGAAAAAGACCACTCAGAAAGTGAATCTTTTTGAGAAGGTTCAGATACCGGGGTATCAGGATGCTTTGCGCAAGATCAAACGATTCATGGAAGATGAAGAAAATTTGTCTAAGTCGTCGCAAAAGATTCTGAAGTCACAGCAGGAAAAAAGGAAGGAGGCAGAAGCATGATTACGAAAATGAAGAAACTCACGTTCCTGGTTTATCATAAGGAGTACGAAGATTTCCTGAACAGTCTTCGTGAACTCGGAGTGGTCCATATTGTAGAGAAGCAGCAGGGAGCGGCGGAGAATGCCGAACTGCAAGATAATATTCGTCTTTCTGCCCGTTTGGCCGCCGCATTGAAGTTGCTTCAGAACCAGAAGCACGAGAAGGATGCGGTCATTGCTGCCAATGGCGGTAGTGCCGAACGTGGTTTGCAGGTGCTCGATGAAATAGATGCCTTGCAGACCGAACACAGTAAACTGTTGCAACAGCAGCAAACCTGTGGCAAGGAGAAAGACGCTTTGGAGGCTTGGGGCAACTTTGAGCCGGAAGGCATACAGCGTTTGAAAGATGCCGGTTATGTAGTCGGCTTCTATACCTGCTCCGAAGGTAACTACAAGGAAGAATGGGAAGCGGAATACAACGCTATGATCATCTGCCGCATATCCTCAAAAGTCTTTTTCATCACCGTGACCAAGGACGGGGAGGAAGTCGATCTGGATGTAGAGCAAGCTAAACTGCCATCGCAGTCACTGGCCCAGCTCGAGGCGCAATATGCGAATACAGAGACCGCACTTGAAGAGAATGAAAAGAAGTTGGTCGCTTTGTCCGAAACCGATATCCCTTCGCTGAAGGAGGCTTTGAAACAGGTGCAGACTGAAATAGAATTTTCAAAAGTCGTATTGAGTACAGAGCAGACTGCGGGTGACAAATTGATGTTGCTCGAAGGATGGGCCCCTGCTACCAGCAAGGTAGAGATAGAGGCTTATCTGAACGATGCACACATTTATTATGAGATCACAGATCCGACACCGGAAGACAACGTGCCGATCGAACTGAATAACAAAGGTTTCTTTGCCTGGTTCGAGCCCATTTGCAAACTCTACATGTTGCCCAAGTATAATGAACTGGACCTGACCCCGTTCTTTGCCCCGTTCTTTATGATCTTTTTCGGGCTCTGCCTGGGAGATTCCGGTTATGGATTATTCCTGTTTGTAGGAGCTACGGCTTATCGTCTATTGGCGAAAAAACTGAGTCAGTCGGCTAAATCGATCATTTCGCTGATTCAGATACTGGCAACTTCCACTTTCTTCTGCGGATTGCTGACCGGGACTTTTTTCGGAGCCAATATTTACGATCTGCCCTGGCCGTTCATCCAGCGCCTGAAGAGTGCCGTTTTCATGGACAATAATGACATGTTCCAACTTTCACTGATTCTGGGTGCGGTACAGATCTTGTTCGGCATGGTACTGAAAGCTGTCAATCAGACTATCCAGTTTGGCTTCAAGTATGCCATTGCTACAATCGGATGGATCATCCTCTTGCTATCGTTAGCCTTCTCGGCACTGTTGCCGAAAGTGATGCCGATGGGAAGTACGGTTCATTTGATCATCATGGGTATTGCCGGCGTTATGATTTTCCTGTTCAACAGTCCGGGGAAGAACATCTTCCTGAATATCGGGCTGGGCTTATGGGATTCTTATAACATGGCGACAGGTCTGTTGGGCGACGTTCTGTCATACGTCCGTTTGTTCGCTTTGGGATTGTCGGGAGGTATCCTTGCCGGCGTATTCAATAGTTTGGCAGTGGGCATGAGTCCGGACAATGTGATTGCCGGCCCCATTGTGATGGTATTGATTTTTGTAATCGGCCATGCCATCAATATTTTTATGAATGTGCTCGGAGCCATGGTTCATCCTATGCGTCTGACCTTCGTGGAGTTTTTCAAGAATTCCGGTTACGAAGGTGGTGGCAAAGAGTACAAACCATTCAGAAAATAAAAAGAAATTAATAGAATAATAAATTAAAAAATAAAATTAAGATTATGGAAATGAATTTGTTTATTGCTTACATTGGCATCGCGGTTATGGTTGGTTTGTCAGGCATCGGAAGTGCTTACGGAGTGACTATTGCAGGTAACGCTGCTATCGGCGCATTGAAGAAAAACGATAGTGCATTCGGTAACTTCCTCGTACTGACAGCTCTTCCGGGTACACAGGGATTGTATGGTTTCGCAGGTTACTTTATGTTCCAGACTATTTTCGGTATCCTTACTCCGCAGATTACCGCCATTCAGGCTTCTGCCGTTTTGGGTGCGGGTATTGCTCTCGGATTGGTGGCTCTGTTTTCCGCTATCCGTCAGGGACAGGTTTGCGCCAATGGTATTGCAGCCATCGGACAAGGCCACAATGTATTCAGCAACACATTGATCCTTGCTGTGTTCCCCGAACTTTATGCTATCGTGGCATTGGCTGCTACCTTCCTTATCGGTAGTGCGCTTGCATAAACTAATGATTTATAAAAAACACTTAAGCGTTTTCGACAGAACGTTTAAGTGTTTTCTGAAAAGACTTAAGCGTTTTCCGAAAACACTTAAGTCTTTTTTTATGCTCTGAAATCTCGTTGTAAACGCTTGTTTGTGCTATTTTGCTTATATTTTTTGCATAAAGCATTATTTTTCAATAAATAATGCGTACTTTTGCACCTGCGTAATAAAAAGAGTTTTAAACATTTATATGGTAAAAGATTTATTAACCCCCGATTATATCTTCGAAGCCAGTTGGGAAGTGTGCAACAAGGTAGGAGGAATTTATACTGTTTTGTCTACAAGGGCAAATACGTTGCAAACTAACTTCCGTGACAAATTATTTTTTATAGGGCCGGATGTATGGCAAGGAAAGGACAATCCCTTGTTTATAGAATCTGACAATCTTTGTGCGGCATGGAAAGAACATGCCCTCAAGAAAGATGACCTTTCTGTCCGTGTCGGACGTTGGAATATTCCGGGTGAACCCATTGTTATTCTCGTTGACTTTCAGCCTTTTTTTGAGAAAAAGAATGAAATCTATACTGAAATGTGGAATCACTTTCAAGTCGATTCATTGCATGCTTACGGCGATTATGACGAAGCATCCATGTTTTCGTATGCTGCCGGAAAAGTGGTGGAAAGCTTCTATCGCTACAACCTGACTGAAAATGATAAGGTCATTTATCAGGCACATGAATGGATGACCGGCCTGGGAGCACTGTATCTGCAATTGGCTGTTCCCGAAATAGGAACCATCTTCACCACCCATGCCACTTCTATCGGCCGTAGCATTGCCGGAAACGATAAACCTTTATATGACTATCTGTTTGCTTATAACGGCGATCAGATGGCACAGGAGCTGAATATGCAGTCGAAGCACTCGATTGAAAAGCAGACTGCGCATCACGTTGACTGCTTTACGACGGTGAGCGAAATCACCAACAACGAGTGTAAGGAACTGCTTGATAAAGCCGCCGATGTAGTATTGATGAACGGTTTCGAGGACGATTTCGTTCCTCAGGGAAGCGCTTTCACCGGTAAGCGCAAACGTGCGCGTGCATTGATGTTGAATGTGGCCAATAAGCTTCTGGGTACCCATATGGACGATGACACATTAATTATCGGCACCAGTGGCCGTTACGAGTTTAAGAACAAAGGGATCGACGTGTTTCTGGAATCATTAAACCGTTTGAACCGGGACAAGGACCTGCAGAAGAACGTGCTGGCATTTGTCAATGTACCGGGTTGGGTGGGAGAGCCCCGCGAGGATTTGCAGACACGGCTGAAAAGCAAAGAAAAATTCGATACTCCGCTCGAAGTACCTTTCATTACCCATTGGCTGCATAACATGACCCACGACCAGGTTCTGGATATGCTCAAATATCTTGGTATGGGAAATCGTCCGGAAGATAAAGTGAAGGTGATTTTCGTTCCGTGCTATCTGGACGGAAAAGATGGAATCCTGAACAAAGAATATTATGATCTGATATTGGGAGAAGACTTGAGTGTCTATCCTTCTTATTACGAACCTTGGGGATACACTCCGCTTGAGAGTGTGGCATTCCGCGTACCTACTATTACAACAGACCTGGCAGGCTTCGGCCTTTGGGTGAACAGCCTGAAAAATCAGCATGGCATCGATAATGGGGTAGAGGTGTTACACCGTTCGGACTATAATTACTCAGAGGTAGCCGACGGTATCAAAGATACGATCGCACTGTTCTCGGGTAAAACAGATAATGAGGTGAAAGAGATCCGCAAACAAGCTGCGGCTGTGGCCGAACAGGCTCTATGGAAGCATTTCATCAAATATTATTACGAGGCTTATGACATCGCCTTGCGTAATGCCATGAAACGTCAACTAAACTAAGTATTTATTCATCAACAAGTAAACAATAACATTATGAAAATTAAAGTAAGTAATGTGAATACTCCGAATTGGAAGGAGGTAACTGTAAAGTCACGTGTTCCTGCGGAATTAGAGAAACTATCTGAACTGGCACGCAACATTTGGTGGGCGTGGAATTATGAAGCTACTGAACTCTTCAGAGACTTGGATCCGACTCTCTGGAAAGAAGCCGGTCAGAATCCTGTGCTTTTGCTTGAACGTATGAGTTACGAAAAACTGGAAGCTTTATCAAAAGATAAAGTAATCCTGAAACGCATGAACGACGTATATGCTAAATTTAGAGACTACATGGATGTGACGCCCGATAACAAACGTCCGTCAGTGGCTTACTTTAGCATGGAATATGGTTTGAATCATGTTCTTAAAATATATTCCGGTGGTCTGGGTGTATTGGCCGGTGACTATCTGAAAGAAGCTTCAGACAGTAATGTAGATCTGTGTGCAGTAGGTTTCCTGTATCGCTATGGTTACTTTACACAAACCCTGTCGATGGACGGACAGCAGATTGCCAATTACGAGGCACAGAACTTCGGACAACTCCCTATTGACCGCGTGACGGATGCAGACGGCAAACCGTTGGTAGTAGATGTGCCTTATATGGATTACTACGTACATGCAAATGTATGGAGAGTGAACGTAGGACGCGTTTCTTTGTATCTGCTCGATACAGACAATGAAATGAACAGCGAGTTTGACCGTCCTATCACTCACCAGCTGTACGGAGGTGACTGGGAAAACCGTTTGAAACAAGAGATCCTGCTGGGTATCGGCGGTATGCTGACACTGAAGGCATTGGGTATCAAAAAAGATATTTATCACTGTAACGAAGGACACGCCGCCTTGATCAATGTTCAGCGTATCTGTGATTATGTAGCTACCGGACTGACTTTCAACCAGGCTATCGAGTTGGTTCGTGCATCTTCACTGTATACGGTTCACACTCCGGTGCCTGCCGGTCACGACTACTTTGACGAAGGCTTGTTCGGTAAATATATGGGCGGATATCCCGTTAAGATGGGTATCAGCTGGGACGACCTGATGGACCTTGGACGTAACAATCCGGGTGATAAGGGCGAACGTTTCTGTATGTCTGTATTTGCTTGCAACACTTCTCAGGAAGTGAACGGTGTAAGCTGGCTGCACGGAAAAGTTTCTCAGGAGATGTTCTCTTCTATCTGGAAGGGATACTTCCCCGAAGAGAGCCATGTGGGTTATGTGACCAATGGTGTACACTTCCCCACCTGGAGCGCTACCGAATGGAAACAGCTTTATGCTAAATACTTTAACGAAAACTTCTTGTACGATCAGTCAAATCCGAAGATCTGGGAAGCTATCTATAATGTGCCCGATGAAGAGATCTGGAAGACTCGCGTGACGATGAAGAACAAGCTGGTGGATTATATCCGTAAGCAGTTCCGTGAAACGTGGTTGAAGAACCAGGGAGATCCTTCACGCATTGTATCGCTGTTGGACAAGATCAATCCGAATGCATTGCTGATCGGTTTCGGCCGCCGTTTTGCCACTTACAAACGTGCTCACTTGTTGTTCACCGATCTGGAACGCTTGTCTAAGATCGTTAACAATCCCGATTATCCGGTACTGTTCCTCTTCACAGGTAAGGCTCACCCGCACGATGGTGCAGGCCAGGGACTGATCAAGAGAATCGTTGAGATCTCTCAGCGTCCGGAATTCCTGGGTAAGATCATCTTCCTTGAAAACTACGATATGCAGTTGGCCCGTCGTCTGGTGACCGGAGTTGATATCTGGTTGAATACTCCGACTCGTCCGCTCGAAGCATCCGGTACATCGGGTGAGAAAGCGTTGATGAATGGTGTATTGAACTTCTCTGTACTCGACGGATGGTGGCTTGAAGGTTACCGCGAAGGTGCAGGTTGGGCATTGACCGAAAAACGTACTTATCAGAACCAGGAACATCAGGATCAGCTCGACGCAGCTACTATCTACAGTATCCTCGAAACAGAAATCCTGCCGCTGTATTATGCACGCAACAAGAAGGGATATTCTGAAGGCTGGATTAAGAGTGTGAAAAACTCGATCGCCCAGATCGCTCCTCACTATACCATGAAGCGTCAGCTCGACGATTACTACAGTAAGTTCTACTGCAAGGAAGCTAAACGTTTCAAAGAACTGTCTGCCAATGACAATGCAAAGGCAAAAGAGATAGCAGCCTGGAAAGAAGAAGTCGTTGCTAAGTGGGACTCTATCGAGATCGTTTCAAAAGAGAGGGAAGCAGACATTGCACAAGGCGATATCGAAAGCGGCAAAGAGTATACCATTACAGTTGTCGTTGACGAGAAAGGATTGAACGATGCAGTGGGACTGGAGTTGGTTACAACTTATACGACTCCGGAAGGCAAGCAGCATGTATATTCGGTAGAACCATTCAGTGTGATCAAGAAAGAAGGCGACCTGTATACATTCCAGGCTAAGCACAGCTTGTCGAATGCAGGAAGCTTTAAAGTGGCATACCGTATGTTCCCGAAAAATCAGGATCTGCCTCACCGTCAAGACTTCTGCTACGTACGTTGGTTCGTCTGATTGATGTAGAGTAAAGAGAGATTTACCAGATTTATTTTGAAGGGCTGTTTTGAAGTGTATACTGTCAAGACAGCCCTTTATTGCTTAAAGTCGATGTATTATGAGAAGGATTTTTATTTTTATTGCTTTTGCACTGTGCAGTTTGTGGCAATTGAGAGCTCAGGCTGATACGGCTTCGTTCCTGTTTGATAAGTATGAAGATGCCCAAGTGCTCCTGAGAGCCGGAGGCGAATTGAAGTCTAAAATGAACTACAGTATAGTAGTCAATAAGTTTTATTTTATAGACCCTCAGGATAAGCAGGTGAAAGAGCTTGCCAATCCGGGAGATATTCTGCTGATCAAGATAGCGGGACGTACATTTTATCCCGAATCCAACGGAGCCGGTATAGAAATGTTGCCGACCAAACCGGTGGTTTACGTTCAGTATAAAGCTACCGCCCGTAAGGAAGCTCCCATGGGGGCTTATGGTACCCGTTCGGAAACAACGGCAGTTCAGAGCTATGGCACCATAACGAGCAACGGACAGTCTTACAAGCTGGAAGGTGAAAAAATTATTGTCAGCAATCGGCACCATGTCTATTGGGTGGAGAAGGATGATAAAATGAAGCAGTTCCGTAACTTTAAGCAACTTGCCAAAATCTACTCAAAACATCGTGCGGAGGTGGAGAAGTATATTGAAGATAATAAGGTGAATTTTGAAGATGTGGATCAGATTGTGAAGCTCTGTGCTTATGCCGATTCACTGAAATAAATCGAAAGCCCGTACCTGATTCATATTCACCACAGATTACACAGATTTACACAGATAAATAGGATGGGTTGTCAGTAGATTAAAGCTATTCTGTGTGAATCTGTGTAATCTGTGGTGAATTATGATATGGTATTCCGCTGATTACTTATTCAGCACTTCTTCCAGTTTGGTCTGAAGCTTTTCGCCGTGCAGGCCGCGTGCCAGGATCGTTCCGTCAGCGTCCACCAACATGGTGTGGGGGATACTGTTTACAGCATACAACTGTGCACCTTCATTTTGCCAGCCTTTCAGGTCGGACATCTGAGGCCATGTGATGTTCAGCTTCTTGATGGCATCTTTCCATTTATCGGCATCCTGATCCAGAGATACACCTACGATTTCGAAGTTTTTGCCTTTATATTTAGCATAAGCTTCTACAATGTTAGGCATTTCGCGGCGGCATGGGCCACACCAGCTTGCCCAGAAGTCAACCAATACCACTTTGCCTTTGCCTACATAGTCAGACAGTTTCACCGGTTTTCCGTCAGGTGTCAGCATTTCGAAGTTGATGAATTTCTGTCCGGCGGCAGTAGCTTTCTGCTTTTCAGTGATATCCTTGATTTTCACAATCGTTTCGTCATTCTGATAGTTGGCGGGAATTTGTTTCAGCAGAGCGTCGTTATCCTCGGTAGAGTTTTCATAGAAGCTTTGTTTGAACAACATGATACCTACCGGATTGGTGATATTCTTTTGTACGCCTTCTTTGATAGCCTGGCTGTACGCCTCTTCCAGTTCTGAAAATTCTTTTTGTTTAGCCATCTTCTGGTCATCGGTCAATGTGCTGTCGCCCATAGCCTGATAGATAGCGGCTTGTTTCTGGTCGATTGCATTTATCTTGTTCCGTATCTCCTGATAAGCATCGTTGTTCGGAGTACCGGTTGCCGATTTATCGTCTTTAGACAGGTTTACCTTGATTTTACCGTTTTCGAGGAAGAAATCCACATAGACTCCGTCGCCGTCTTTAGAATAAGTGATGTAGCGGTTCACTACGGAATCCTGTGCGCCTTCGAATGTAAATGTTCCGTTAGCGATGATAGCTGTGTCCAGTTTGTTGAACTGTCTGTTCACACGTTCCTGGATAAATACAGTATCTCCGTCGGCAGCGCCTTCCACAGTACCTGTTATTACATAACCGGGTTTGTTGTTGTTACAAGATGCCACTCCGAGAGCAACTGCTGCAACAGCCAGATAAGTTAACTTTTTCATTGCTTTAGTATGTTTAGTGAATAAATATTTATGCAAAGATAGGTGTTTTTTTAATTCCGGATAGAATTTCTCTGTTATATTAGATTAACATGTATGTACGAATCGGATAAATGTGTACCTTTGCACCCCAAATTAGTATGAATATGCAAGAAAGCAAATCCATTATTGAGGTGAACGGTGTGTCTAAATTCTTCGGTGAGAAGACTGCCTTGGATCATGTGACCCTGAATGTAAAGAAAGGTGAGTTCGTCACTATTCTGGGGCCTTCGGGATGTGGCAAGACTACTTTGTTGCGCCTTATCGCCGGCTTCCAGACAGCTTCGGAAGGCGAGATAAAAATATCGGGGAAAGAAATCACACAAACTCCTCCACACAAACGTCCGGTAAACACGGTATTCCAGAAATACGCTCTGTTCCCGCATCTGAATGTATATGATAATATCGCTTTTGGGCTGAAACTGAAGAAAATGCCCAAGCAGACCATTGAGAAGAAGGTAAAAGCCGCTTTGAAGATGGTGGGGATGACCGATTACGAATATCGTGATGTAGATTCGCTGTCCGGCGGACAGCAGCAGCGTGTGGCCATTGCCCGTGCCATCGTCAACGAACCGGAAGTGTTGCTGCTTGACGAGCCCTTGGCAGCTCTCGACCTGAAAATGCGTAAAGACATGCAGATGGAGTTGAAGGAGATGCACAAATCTCTGGGGATCACTTTTGTGTATGTCACTCACGATCAGGAAGAAGCACTGACGCTAAGCGATACGATTGTAGTCATGAGCGAGGGACGCATCCAGCAGATTGGTACTCCGATCGATATATATAACGAGCCTATCAATTCGTTTGTAGCCGATTTCATCGGAGAAAGTAATATCCTGAACGGAGTGATGATCCACGACAAACTGGTACGTTTCTGTAATACCGAATTCGAGTGTGTAGACGAAGGTTTTGGCGAGAACATGCCCGTGGACGTAGTGATCCGTCCGGAAGACCTTTACATCTTTCCGGTTTCGGAAGCGGCGCAACTGACCGGTGTGGTGCAATCGTCTGTCTTTAAAGGCGTACATTACGAAATGACGGTTCTCTGCAATGGCTATGAATTTCTGGTACAAGACTATCATCATTTTGAAGTCGGGGCTCTCGTCGGGTTGCTGGTGAAACCGTTCGATATTCATATTATGAAGAAAGAGCGTGTGTGCAATACTTTTGAAGGCAAGCTGATTGACGAAACCCATGTGGAGTTTTTGGGATGCAACTTCGAGTGTGCTCCTGTCACGGGGATCGAAGCAGGCAGCGAGGTGAAGGTGGAAGTCGGTTTCGACAACGTGATTCTTCAGGACAACGAAGAAGACGGTGCACTGACCGGAGAGGTGAAGTTTATCCTTTATAAGGGTGACCATTATCATCTGACTGTGCTTTCGGATTGGGACGAGAATGTGTTTGTAGATACGAACGACGTATGGGACGATGGCGACCGTGTAGGTATCACCATCCCCCCGGACGGTATCAGAGTAATTAAGAACTAATAAAATAAGAGTTAAGAGTGAAAAGATTATCGGTCTTTTTTTCATCACGTAAGAGTTGGACACTCCCTTACATTATCTTTTCGGCGATCTTCGTCGTTATTCCGCTACTCCTTATCGTGGTCTATGCTTTCACCGATGACAGCGGACATCTGACTTTGGAAAACTTTGCGAAGTTTTTTCAGCACCACGAAGCTATCAATACCTTTGTCTATTCCATCGGTATTGCCATTATTACCACCATTGTCTGTATCCTGCTGGGCTATCCGGCAGCATGGATACTGAGCAACGCAAAACTGAACCGGTCGAAAACAATGGTCGTACTGTTTATTCTTCCCATGTGGGTCAACATTCTGGTACGTACGTTGGCTACGGTAGCCTTGTTCGACTTCTTCAGTGTTCCGCTCGGTGAGGGTGCCCTGATATTCGGTATGGTCTATAACTTCATACCATTTATGATTTACCCCATCTACAACACTTTGCAAAAGATGGATCACAGTTATATTGAGGCTGCGCAGGATCTGGGTGCCAATCCCGTTCAGGTCTTTTTTAAGGCCGTGCTTCCGCTTTCCATGCCGGGGGTGATGAGTGGCATCATGATGGTTTTCATGCCTACTATCTCAACCTTTGCCATTGCCGAGTTGTTGACGATGAACAATATCAAACTGTTTGGTACCACAATCCAGGAGAATATCAATAACAGTATGTGGAACTATGGCGCGGCCCTGTCGCTGATTATGTTGCTGCTGATTGCCGCGACCTCTCTGTTCAGCACCGACGACAAAGATAATACGAACGAAGGAGGTGGGCTATGGTAAAGAAGATTTTCGCTCAGACCTATTTGTGGATTCTGCTTTTGCTGCTCTATTCGCCTATCGTGATTATAATGATCTACTCTTTTACCGAGGCAAAAGTGCTGGGCAACTGGACCGGATTCTCCACAAAACTGTATTCGTCACTGTTCACTACCGGCACTCACCATTCGCTGATGAATGCGCTGATCAATACTGTGACCATTGCTTTGATTGCAGCTACGGCTTCCACCCTGCTGGGGAGTATCACTGCTATCGGCATCTTCAACCTGAAGGCACGTTCGCGGAAGGCCATCAGCTTTGTGAACAGCATTCCTATCCTGAATGGGGATATTATTACCGGTATTTCACTGTTTCTGTTGTTTGTGTCGCTGGGGATATCGCAGGGATACACGACCGTTGTACTGGCACACATCACTTTCTGTACTCCTTATGTGGTACTCAGCGTGTTGCCCCGTCTCAAGCAGATGAATCCTAATATTTACGAAGCCGCCCTCGATCTGGGAGCGACTCCGATGCAGGCACTCCGCAAAGTGATTGTTCCGGAGATTCGTCCGGGAATGATTAGCGGTTTCATGCTTGCGCTGACACTTTCTATCGATGATTTTGCAGTAACGGTATTTACGATCGGTAACGAAGGTCTCGAGACACTTTCCACCTATATCTATGCCGATGCCCGCAAAGGAGGGCTGACTCCGGAACTGCGTCCGCTTTCGACCATTATTTTCGTGGTGGTGCTGGCCTTGCTGATTGTCATTAACCGGCGTGCCGGAAAAGAGAAAAAGTGATACCTGACGTTGGTCGGCCTCGCCGTTTAAAGCGAGAGACCGCCGGTTTAAACCCCAACTGTCATTGCTTTTAAAGATAGTGTCCATTGGTTTGAAACCCACGTCCTTTGGGTTTTAAACCAAAATAGAAGAGAATTTACGAGAATCAAGAAATAGTATAAAGTGTTAATGAATAAGCTGTTAATAACTCTTTGCCTTGCAGCGTCGTTTATGCTTTCCGGTTGTTACAATTCCGGTGAGCCCCGCGAAAAGGTATTGAAAATTTATAACTGGGCCGATTACATCGGCGACGGAGTGCTGGAAGATTTCCAGGCATATTATAAGGAGCAGACAGGCGAGGATATTCGTATTGTCTATCAAACTTTCGATATCAACGAAATCATGTTGACCAAGATCGAAAAAGGGCACGAAGATTTTGATGTGGTATGCCCTTCGGAATACATCATCGAGCGGATGTTGAAGAAAGACTTGCTGTTGCCCATCGACACCGTTTTTCCCCATTCGCCCGACTACATGAATGACGTGTCTCCTTATATCCGGGAACAGATCGATAAGTTGAGTCAACCCGGACGCGTTGCCAGTCATTATGCCGTGTGTTACATGTGGGGAACGGCCGGGATACTGTATAACAAGGCTTTTGTTCCCGATGCGGATGCCGAAAGTTGGAGTTGCCTTTGGGATCGGAAATATGCCGGCAAAATATTGATGAAAGACAGTTACCGCGATGCGTACGGGACGGCCATCATTTACGCACATGCCCGTGATCTGGCCGGAGGCAAGGTGACAGTAGAGGATCTGATGAACGACTATTCTCCCCGTGCAATGGAGATTGCCGAAAAATACCTCAAGGCGATGAAACCCAATATAGCCGGTTGGGGGGCAGACTTCGGTAAAGAGATGATGACCAAAAATAAAGCATGGCTCAATATGACCTGGAGCGGAGATGCCAAATGGGCCATCGAAGAAGCGGATGCGGTAGGAGTGGACCTGGACTATGTAGTGCCTCGGGAAGGAAGCAACATCTGGTATGACGGCTGGGTGATTCCTAAGTATGCCGGTAATCCGGAAGCTGCCAGCTATTTCATCAACTTTATGTGCCGTCCCGACATTGCTTTGCGGAATATGGAAGCGAGCGGTTATGTAAGTGCTGTGGCTTCGCCTGAAATCATGGAGGCGAAGACAGACACCACCCTGACTTATTATTCGGATTTGAGCTATTTCTTCGGACCGGGAGCAGACAGCCTGCAGATTGACAAGATACAGTACCCGGACCGTAAGGTGGTAGAACGTTGTGCCATGATTCGTGATTTCGGCGATAAGACGAAAGATGTTCTTGAAATCTGGTCGCGCATTAAGGGAGACAATCTGGGAGTGGGCATTACGATCCTGATCTTCATAGTAGTAGGTTTGATGAGCGGCTGGATGATTTATAAACGGATACAGCGCTATAAACACAAGAAGATGCAGAGGCGCCGGAGCCGTAGGCGGAAGAAACAGAGGTGAGACTAAAGCATCGTCAAAATCTCAATTTTAATAAAAAAAATAAAAGAAAATGATGATTTTGTTTCTCAGTCTGTTGTAAATGTCTATATTTACCGCGTATTAAAGATTTCTGATAGGATGTGTTTTATTTCCAAGGTACTTGTAGAGTAATTTATCTCCTTATTAAGACTTCTCTAAGATAACAAATTTTATTAATTGTATTAATTATTTTTTCAATGAACATTTTTATTGCAGGTATCAGCTATAATCTTAGCAATGCTGATTTAGGAGAATTATTCGAAGAGTTTGGAGAAGTTATTTCAGCCAAAATCGTTATGGACAGAGAAACTGGCCGTTCTAAAGGATTCGGTTTTGTAGAAATGCCTAATGACGAAGAGGGAAATGCTGCCATCGCAGCACTGAACGAAAAAGAAATAGACGGAAAGACACTTGCCGTATCAGTTGCACGTCCGAGAGAAGAAGGCCCGCGTCGTAACAGCAATTACGGTGGTGGTAATCGTGGCGGCTATGGTAACAACCGTGGTGGTGGTTACGGTGGTGGTAATCGTGGCGGCGGCTATGGCGGCGGTCGTGACAGATATTAATCGAACAAGATTACCTGTTTGTCAAAACAGACTTATAGAGGAGATGCCCGGGATTTGTTCCGGGCATCTTTTTTTATGATTTTTGTCGCTACTCCCTTTCCGTGTATATAGATAAATTCTGAAACGAATCAAAAAAAACTACGGAGTATTCGTAGATTATTCGTTTTTATTTTTATCTTTGCATGATATAGAAATGGAGAGTTTATGAAGAATATCAGGCAATTTCATCTCCTAAGTTCAATTCTGGGGGGAGTATTTTTATTTTCTTCCTGTTCGGTCGTTCCCAAGGCCGAAGAGAAAAATCTTTCGGAGCAATGGCCGGTGGTCGCTTCCTATCAATGGGCCGGTCAAGACTCGGTTGTGGTATGTGACCTCAGCTTGCTGAAAGATACGGTTGACTTACCGTTCAGTTTCTTTTTGAAAGACTTTCAAATCATCAAGCTCGATAACCGTGATGAAGCGATGGTCGGAGAAAACAATCTGTGTGTTTCCGAAAATTACATCCTTGTCTACGGTTCTGTTTATGAACTCCATCCCTGCCGGTTATTTACTAAAAAAGGAGAGTTTGTTACCAATATAGGTGCTATCGGGCAAGGGCCGGGAGAGTATCGTGCCGTATACAAAGCGGAGATTGACGAAAAACATAATTGTATCTATCTGATGCCTTTCGCTAACAGCAATGCCATCTATGTTTATGATCTGGCTGGGAAACCGTTGCGTTCCATTCCGTTACATCAGTCGGTCTCCAAGGCTGTATTCAAAGTCGATGCCGATAAACGTGAACTTACGGTGGGGGCACTTCCCTTTACCGGATACCCTTTTGTGGCATGGGTACAGGATTTTGAAGGACATCTGCTCGATTCGGTTCCTGCTGCCAGGCATCTGTCTGTTCTTCCCGATTATAGCAATGAGGTGATGTACGGTGCCAATACGGAAGTATTCGATCTTTATATCAGCACCTTCTTTGAACTGCGTCCCGATACGCTTTATCATTATATCCGTTCGGAAAGCAGGCTGAAGCCCCGCTTCACACTCAACATTGGAGACAGGAAACGTTCGATAACCACATTCTATGAGTTGCCTCAGGCCTATGTCGGCAGATTGATGGTAGAGGAACAAGTGGGTGATGGAATGTGGGAGACGAAATCACCTTCGAACTTTATAGTGGATAAGGCATCGTTGCGCGGAACTTTTTTCCGGGTGATCAATGACTTTGCGGGAGGGATGCCGGATCGGTTGTGGACCCCTTGGTCACTCCGTAACAAACAATATATAAGGCTGGTGGAACCGGGAGTGCTGAAAGCGGAAATAGAGTCTTATCTCTCCTCAACAGATGGTAGGAAGGGGAAGAATAGGAAAAAGTTACAGGAATTGTGTGAGTCGATCGGTGAGGAAGATAATAGTTATGTGATATACGCTAAACAGAAAGGAGTTCAGTAATGGAAAAAGTATTTGGAATATTGTTGTTGGTTTTATTCGTTTGCACTTCATGTGGCGATAAAAGTGAACCTTCATTTAAAGTGTACGATGAATACTCTAAGGAGAAGAAGGTAGAGAAAAAGAATAATATCGGGAAGGCAACCTATATCTTTTGGATAAACAAAACGGAAGCCAAAAAATTGCGCGGGTTGACTTTCAATATAAAATGTAAAGTGACGATCAACGAGGATGGTAGTATAAAGATTCTCGGGTATGAAAAAGAACAGCCCTATACGGTAACGAAAAGTTTAAAAAAATACTTGAAAACTTTCAGGGTAGACAAGGAGGCTTTGGCAGATGGAAGAGTTAAGGTCGGCGATCAGGTGGTCTTTCTGCGTTATGTCGTGCTGAAGTAGAGCGTTCTCTGTGGGCCATTCCGTAGCTGAGATGATCCAATAAAAAATCCTCCCCGGCGGACCGGAGAGGATTTTATTGTTTTAATCCTATTTACGAATGATAGATACTGCCGATTATTCAGCAGCAGCTTCAGTTGCAGCTTCTTCTGCCGGAGCAGCTTCTTCTGCGGGAGCTTCAGCAGCAGCCTTAGCAGCTTCTTCAGCAGCTTTCTTTTCAGCCAATGCTTTTGCTTTTACTTCGTTTACTTTCTTTTCAGCTTCCAGACGTGCTTTTGCTTCAGCTTTCTTAGCTTCCTCTTCTTTAGCTTTCAGAGCAGACAGACCTGACTGTTTGTTGTTCTTCCAAGCTTCGAATTTAGCTTCAGCTTCAGCTTCACCAAATGCGCCTTTAGCTACACCGCCGAGGAGGTGTTTCTTCATGTAAACGCCTTCACGTGAAAGGATGTTGCGAACTGTGTCTGAAGGTTGTGCACCTACCAGCACCCAGTGCAAGGCACGTTCGAAATTCAAATCTACTGTAGCAGGATTGGTGTTAGGGTTGTAAGTACCAATCTTCTCTGTAAATTTACCATCACGTGGTGCTCTGCTGTCTGCAATAACGATAGAGTAGAAAGCGTAGCTTTTACGTCCATGTCTTTGCAATCTAATTCTTGTTGCCATTTTAAATAAATGTTTTTTTAATGAATGATTTGAATTAATGCTACTAACTCGTAATAGCGGGTGCAAAGATAAGGGTTTTGTTTTGATTGACAAAGACTTCCGGTTCTTTTTTATAATTATCGGAATGTTCGGAGCTTTTTCACTCTGTCCGATTATTCTTCTCTGATTAATTTTAGCATGTACACCAAAGTCTGTTCTTGGGTCAGAAGCCGTTTATCCTTACCTGCGAAACGAGTCTTGATGGTTAGCGTATATTCTCCGGTGGGCAGTGAATCCGGTATCTTGAATTTGAGGATATGGGGTTCGTTCATTTCGAACGGTGGGTCGATGCAGATAACTTCTCCATTTTGGTGGGAGAGTTGGATTGCTTCACAGACAGGTTTGTTTCCGTTCTCTATTTTAATATTACATCCGGTAACTAAAACCATTCCACCCGGAGTGATTTTTCCGTCTATTTGTCCTGTTGTCAGATCGGTTACCAGACCGATATGCGGAGTTGCTTTTTCTTTAATCATTGTTTTGCTTGTAGTTTTTAAGGGGCTTGATTATGGGGGCAAAAGTACACATAAAGAGAGTTGTCCGGTAGAAAAGACGATAGATGGTTTAATAGATTATTGGTTTAAAACACGTTATTTGAGGCTATATACGGACTTTCCCGCTTTGAGCTTGGTTCTCTTCTCGCACAAATAGCATATATTTGCTGTCATTCATTTATTGTACTTCTTATATGCGATATTGTATTTTGATATTTGGGTTTATTCTACTCTTTTTTTTGCCTGTCGGATGTAAACAATCATCCACAGTGACACCACTTTCTTTTAAAGAGTGGATGACCCATCATCCCGGGGAGTGTATCGAACATTATATGGGGCTGCACGATTCGCTTTTCGAAGCGGGACGTTATGATATGCTCACGGACATTTACAGCGGGATGTTTCTCTATATGCCTTCCGATCCGGATGGTAATCCGGATACACTTCGCAGACAATTATTGCGTATCATGCCGTTGTACAATCAAGTTTTATCAAAAACAGGAGCTTATGAAGCTGCCGTACAGTTGCTCGACAGTATTCGTCTTTCAGGACACCCGTTTCTGACGGGATATTGTGCTTATCCTCTTTGGGCTTTCGAAGCGCAGAACAGTTTGATGACGGATGATAATAGACGCACAGAGGCATTGGCCGATTCTTTTGCCGTGCTATTGCCACCGGACGATCAGTCGGTCGTCATGCTGTGTTGCCACATGGTTTCGTGGGCTTACCACTTCAGCAGTGCTCGCCCGAATGTAGCGTGCCGGATGCAGGAACGGGCTGTAGAGGCTTATCGGCGGGGTGGGGAAACCCAAGATGTGGGAGCCATATTGGCACGGTTGGGATACTATTACAGGCGCGAAGGGCGATATGTAAAAGCTGTTGATCTGTCCCTCGCAGCTGTTGAATGGTATGATAAACATCCCGGTATTGCTACGGATGGCATGATACGAGCCTATGCCGATCTTGCTGCCTTATATTCTACCCTTGCCCTCACCGAGAAAGCTTTGGAGATCAATGCGAGAGTGATTCGGATGGCTGCCCGTGAAGACAGCATGGCGCTGTGCGGGGCCTATCGTGTGCGTTCTTCTTTTTTTATGGATCTGGAACAGGTTGATTCGGCTACTTTTTATCTGGGTAAAGAGAGAGAAGTGGCGCAACGGATGGGAGAGAGAAGTTTAAAGACGTGGCGCAGAGACCGGGCTAAATATTGGTTACAGATGTGTCCCGACTCCAATGCGGCGGCACTGCGTGATATGGAAGCTATTTTTGCCGACAGTGCCGGTGTACGTCCTGCCACCCATTCAGGCACCCGATACTGGCTGGGATTGGCTCTGGTAAGAGACGGACAGGAAGAGCGTGGTCTTGCCATGATGGAACAGGCGCATCGTGAATTTGCCTATATGGACTGGGATGAAATGGAAGCCTTTGCGGCAAAAGGACTTTTGGGAATCTATGCTTCACGCCATTTGGGTTCGAGGATGTTGGAGTTTTATCCCCGATATGCCGCTTTGCAAGATTCGCTGAATGAAAAAGACAAGTTGCGCTATACCGCTGCGGCCAATGTGCGTTACGATACCGGACGAAAAGAGCAGGAATACCGTGCATTGATGGCTGAGGTCGAATTGAAGGAGCGTACGTTGACCTACATTGGAATTGTGGTTGTATTGCTTTTCATGTTGTTGGGACTGGTAGTGGTATATATGTTACAACGCCGCCGCCATTACCGGCGTGAAGCACATCTCCATAGAGAACGGCTTTCCCGTCTGATTTCCATCCATCAGGAACTGAACGGGCGCTACGAATCTCTCAATAACGAATTAGAGAAGGTGGCACATGCGGACGTGATTGATAATGTGCGCCAGAAACTGAACCCGATGCTGCTGAGTGGGGATGACGAGATACGGTTCCGTCAGTCGTTCGCAGCACTTTATCCCCACTATTTACCTGTATTGCGTTGTCAATGTCCCGAGTTGACCCGTAATGACGAATTGCTTTGTATGTTGATCCGGTTGAATCAGAGCACTGATGAAATAGCTCTCGCTCTGGGGATTTCGCGTGCCAGCGTGAATTCCGGCCGTAGCCGGATACGCAAGAAACTGGGATTGGGCAAAGATGAATCTCTTGAAGCCTATTTGCAAAATATCAAAAAGTAGGTTGGGCTTTATTCAGGAATACTTTCTCGGATACCGGAATAGGATGGCCAATAGTGCGCAAATACCCATTGTAAACGGATAATACAGATTCCCGATGATGCTGAGCGGGGAAATCTGTGCCAGTCCGGCAGCAATCAGCATTTGTGCTCCATAAGGGATGATGCCTTGTATCAGGCACGAGAATGTGTCGAGGATACTTGCCGTTTTTCTCCGGTCCAATTGAAATTTTTTTGCAATATCTTTGGCAATCGGTCCGGTAGTGATGATGGCAATCGTATTATTAGCCGTACAAAGATTGGCGATGCTTACCAAAGCGGCAATACTGAGTTCCGCTCCCCGCTTTCCGTTTACGTGGCGGGTCAATTTGCGGATAATGAAATCTATTCCTCCATTGTAACGGATCGTCTCAAGCATTCCGCCTGCCAGTAAGGTGATAATAATCAGTTCGCCCATTCCGGTGATCCCCGTCCCCATAGCACCAAACCAGTCGAAGAATCCGAGGCTGCCTGTAGCAATACCGATAACACCGCTGGTAAAGATACCTATTATCAAAACCAGCATAACATTCATTCCGGCTATGGCCGTTCCCAATACGATAAGGTAGGGGATCACTTTGACCCATTCAATCTCCTGCACCAGTGGCGGGGCAGAGACTGAAAGCCCCTGAAAGATATAGATACCCAATACGACCAGTGCGGCAGGTACCACAATCATGGAGTTGACCCGAAACTTATCGCGCATGACGCATCCTTGAGTCTTGGTCGAAGCAATGGTTGTATCGGAGATAAACGATAGATTGTCACCGAAAAAGGAGCCGCCCACTACCACTGCTACCATGAAGGGCAGATCGATTCCGGTTTTCTCTGCCAACCCGATAGCGACAGGAGTCAGAGCCACGATAGTGCCTACACTGGTACCGATGGATAGCGAAATGAAGCAAGAGGCCAGAAAGATGCCTGCCAATAAAAGGTTATCCGGCAAAATATGGAGTGTCAGGTTTACCGTAGCGTCAATGGCTCCCATTTGCTTGGCACTTTGTGCAAAGGCTCCTGCCAGGATGAATATCCACACCATCAGCATGATGTTTTTATTGGAAGCTCCTACTGAAAATTGATAGACCCGTTGTTCCAGATTCAGTCCCCGCGTGATGGCAATGGCGTAGCATGATGAAATCAGGAAGGCTACCGTTATAGGTACTTTGTAGAAATCGTTCACTAGGATAGAAGTGACCAAATAGAGACACAAGAATACAAATAAAGGGCTGAGTGCCCACCATCCGGAAGTGCTTTTATGTATCTTTTCTTCGTTTATCATTGAATAGTTCTTAAAATTTTGAGGTGCAAAGATAGTGAATGATAGGGAGAAAAACGGTAATTTTGCATCGACAATATAAAGATTAACGCTAACCGCTTCATGCATTTAAAAATAAATCTCCGGAGGCGGACGCTGTGAGGCGGTAACCTTTGGCGCGAGTTAGCAATAGGAGCGGTGCGAAGTGATTCGTGCCGTTTTTCTATAAATATCACTACTGTGCCTGAAAAAAAATGTCTTTTCGTTTTGTGAAAATCAAAAGAACCATTACTTTTGCCGCCGATAAACAGAGTATTCACCCTTTAAATGATGGAAAGGGTTTTTAATTATGTCAGAGAAATAATATCTTCAGTATCGGAACTAAGTTGCCCCATCGGGAGGATGGGTCTTTATAACTATATCTTTTAGTATGCGTCGCAATTCTGCTGCTGGCGATGCAAGTTGATTAGTTCCACAATCACATTTAATTTATTTATTATTCACCTCAATGCTGTGAAGAGGAGTGGTTATATCCTTTTTAAAGTATTGGTATCTCGCATATTGTCCTTTGTCTGTCCAATGACAGGCAACCGGTGTCTTGTATGCGAATGGAAAAAACAGTATGGGAATACGTTTAAAAGATTTAAGTAAACTGGGATATAGAGATAATGTAGCTCGTAGTCTGGCTGTTGCTCTCGTAGGCAAATATTGTAAACACGAAACAAAAGAGCAGATATTAGCCGCCTTGGGCGATATTCTCAAGAATCCCGAGGTATATAAAAACAGTGAGATATGGAGTAAACTGGCCGAACATCTTTCTCCTGTATTTATCGAAAAAAGATTGACGCCGTATGATTTACTTGATGAGCCCTTGGGTTATAAAACATATGGAAGCAAGTACATTGAAACATTAGCCAAACAGCAGATGAATCTCGCCATGCGGCTGCCGATTACTCTTGCCGGAGCATTGATGCCCGATGCACATGCCGGTTACGGGTTACCGATAGGGGGAGTATTGGCTACAGATCATGCGGTTATCCCGTATGCTGTGGGGGTTGATATCGGTTGTCGGATGAATCTCACCCTGTTTGATGCCGGGGAGGATTTTCTGAAACGCTATTCGCACCATATTAAAGAAGCGCTGAAGGAGTTTACTCATTTTGGCATGGATGGCGGATTGTCTTTTGCACAAGAGCATGAGGTGCTTGACAGAGAAGAGTTCCGAATGACCGAATTGTTGAGAGGACTTCATGGCAAGGCGGTACGGCAATTAGGTAGCTCCGGTGGTGGAAATCATTTTGTGGAATTTGGTAAGATGAGCTTACAGGCCGGTAATGTCTTGGGCGTTCCGGAAGGAAACTACGTGGCTTTGCTGTCCCATTCCGGTTCGCGTGGTTTGGGTGCTGCCATTGCCAAACACTATAGTCTGCTGGCACGCGACCTCTGCCGCCTGCCTCGCGAGGCTCAGCACTTTGCCTGGCTGGGGTTGGATACGGAAGAAGGACAGGAATACTGGCTTAGTATGAATTTAGCGGGTGATTATGCTCGTGCCTGCCATGAGCGGATTCATCAGAATTTGTCAAAAGCTTTGGGGCTGAAACCTTTGGCCAATGTGAACAATCACCACAATTTTGCATGGAAAGAGGAAATCGCTCCCGGACAGACAGCCATTGTGCATCGTAAAGGAGCAACACCTGCACAGAAAGGCCAACCGGGACTGATCCCCGGAAGTATGGCAACGCCCGGTTATTTGGTATGTGGTAAAGGGATAAGTGAAGCCCTTTGTTCTGCCTCGCATGGAGCGGGACGAGCTATGTCCCGCCAAAAGGCAAAAGACAACTTTACCCGGTCAGCATTGAGAAAGTATCTTTCTCAGGCCGGAGTCACGCTGATTGGTGGCAGTGTCGAAGAAATGCCGTTGGCTTACAAGGATATTGACCGGGTGATGAAGACCCAGGAGGAACTGGTTGAAGTCCAAGGTACCTTCATGCCCTGCATCGTACGAATGAATAAAGAATAGGATAATGGAAAAGACGTATTTACAAATCACTTCAGGGCGTGGTCCTGTAGAGTGTTGCCGTGTAGTGGCTTTAGTACTCGAAAAAATATTGAGAGAAGCACAGAAACGGAAATTGAGAGTAGAAATCCTGGAAAAAGAGACTGGTCCTGTCAATCGCACTTTGTTGTCGGTAGTCGTTGCACTCGAAGGTGCAGGTTGCGATGTATTGGCTGACGAATGGGAAGGGACTGTGCTGTGGATTGCCCGTAGCCCGTATCGGATTCATCACAGGCGGAAGAACTGGTTTGTCGGTGTGCAGACTTTCCTCCTGTCCGAAAGTCGTGAGGCTACCGAAGATGATATCCGGTATGAAACCTTACGGGCGTCCGGGCCCGGAGGGCAACATGTCAACAAGACAGAATCTGCCGTAAGAGCTGTTCATATCCCCAGCGGAATCAGTGTAGTGGCATCCGACCAGCGTTCGCAATGGCAGAATAAAAAACTGGCTACTGAACGATTGTTGGTCAAGCTGACCGCTTGGAACATAGAGCAAGCGATGATTCAGGCACAGACCAATTGGAGCAATCACAACAGCCTTCAAAGGGGAAACCCGGTGAAGATCATTCAGGAAGAACTCCGGTTTTAAGTATTAACGATTAAAAGAAAAAACTATGTTATCAGAAAAATATGGTCGTACCTATCACTATCCGTTCTCTCCCGGGACGACGAGTGACGACCGGATCAATCATACATATTGGGAAGATATCCGGCAGATAAGCACCTTGGTGCATACCGAAAAGCTGGATGGAGAGAATAATTGTTTGAGCAGATATGGAGTCTTTGCCCGTTCGCATGTCGCACCTACCACTTCGCCATGGACAAGCCAGTTGCGTCAACGCTGGGAGTTGCTGAAAAACGATCTGGGAGATATTGAACTGTTCGGTGAAAATCTGTATGCCGTTCATTCCATTGAGTATAAGCGGCTGGAAACACATTTTTATGTATTTGCTGTCCGTTGCCTGGACATATGGCTGTCATGGGATGAAGTGAAATTTTATGCTGCACTGTTCGATTTGCCAACCGTGCCTGAATTGTGCACGGAGTGCGTGGACGGATTAACAGTAGCATCTTTGGAACAGCATGTTGTCTGTTTGGCGCAGGAGCCGAGTGTCTTCGGCTCCTGTGATGCACAGACCGGTCTGGACTGTACCCGGGAAGGAGTGGTTACCCGGAATATCGGTGAATATGCTACTGCCGATTTTGCTCACAATGTGTTTAAGTATGTCCGTAAAGGTCATGTACAAACAGGGGAGCATTGGACACGTCATTGGAAACGTGCCCGTCTGGTATGGGAGTTGAAACAAGAGAAAGGAGGTAATCGATGATTTGGAAATTGAGCGAACGGAAAGACTGGAACTCGTTGGAACAACAGTTTGGGTGGGTACGGGATATGAACCAAGTTCCTCAGCATACGGTGCATCATGCCGAAGGAAGTGTGGCTGTACATACTCGCATGGTGCTCGAAGCATTGCTGCGACAACCTGCCTATCCGATGCTTCCGGAACAGGAACGGGAAATACTTTGGGCAGCCGCTTTACTTCACGATGTGGAAAAACGTTCGACTTCAGTCGATGAGGGTAATGGACAGGTTACCTCTAAGAACCATGCTAAACGTGGGGAGACTACTGTCCGTACTCTTCTTTATAGAGATATACCTGCTCCTTTCAATATACGCGAGCATATAGCTTCACTGGTACGCCATCATGGTCTGCCTATTTGGTTGATGGAACGCGAAGATCCTTTAAAGCGTGCTTGTGAGGCTTCGCTGAGGCTGGACACCTCGTTGCTGAAACAATTGACTGTTGCCGATATTTGCGGACGTATCAGTACAGACAAAGAAGTGTTGCTGGAGGCTACCGAATTTTTTGAGATGTTCTGTCGGGAGCAGCAATGTTGGGGAAAGGCACGGGAATTTGCCAATGGCACAGCCCGTTTTCACTACTTTCATACACCCCGATCCTATATCGATTATGTTCCCCACGATGATTTTAAATATGAGGTAACATTGCTTGTAGGTCTGCCCGGTATGGGAAAAGACTATTATATCGAATCTCGATGTGCCGATATGCCGGTTGTCAGTTTGGATGCCATCCGGCGTAAACATAAGTTTAGTCCCACTGACAAGGCGGCCAATGGCTGGGTGGCACAAACTGCTAAAGAACAGGCCCGGATCTATCTTCGAAAGGGACAGGACTTCATTTGGAATGCTACCAACGTGAGCCGTCAAAGGCGTACTCAGTTGATCGACTTGTTCATTACGTATGGGGCACGGGTTAAAATTGTCTATATAGAGAAACCTTATTCAGTCTGGCGGCGACAGAACAGTACACGCGAATATGAAGTTCCGGAAACGGTTCTGGATAAGATGTTAGGTAGGTTGGAAGTTCCTCAGTTGACAGAAGCCCACGAGATGGTTTATGTCGTAGAGGAATAATGGAAAATTTGTATCTCGACCGGATATGGTTCACCGCAGATTACCCGGGTTTGCACAGAAACTTCGATAAATAGCTGGATATTTACTTTTAATCTGTGTGATTCGGTGTAATCTGTGGAACTTTTGGATATATACATACCGGTTATGTTCGATCATTACCTATATTCTGTTTGTAATATTGCAACGGTACTTTTCCGGTAAATCGTTTGAAGCTTTTGATAAAATGAGTCAGGACGCAATATCCGTGTTCGATGCACTTCAATCTCTACAATCTCTTGTATATCCGACATGAATGCCATCCTCAGGTTTTCGTCATTGTATATCGATCGCCTCGCCCCCTTGTGGTATAAGTTGATCGCAAACAAATTGAGGAGGTTTGCATCAAGGTGAATATGGAGTGAAACTGTCATAATGGGGCGGTATATCGCGTTGTTGTCATAACAAAATGATCCGTTTTTGCATAATCTCCGTGATTTGTGCTTTTAATTGCCGTGCATTGATCGGTTTGGGCATATATCCGTCGAATCCGTTTTCCATCACCCGTTGCTCGTCCGAAGCGTAGGCAAAGGCCGTAACTGCTATGATAGGAACTTTGGCTGAGTATTTACGGATTTCCTGCGTGGCTTCGTATCCGTCCATAACCGGCATATTGATATCCATCAAAATAATCTGTGGATTTTCTCTTTTGAATCTTTCGACGGCTTCGCGTCCGTCCCAGGCATGAATCAGATGATAGTCGTGCCCGAGGATCGATTCGAAGAGGCGGTAGTTGCTTTCATTGTCTTCAGCGATTAGGATAGTCAGTTTGTCTTTTTCTACTGAGATGGGCTGAATCTCGGTTTTTTGCATTGTTCCGGCGGAAGTGCTTGCCGCTTTATAAGGGAGGGAGAACCAGAACGTGGAACCTTTGCCTTCTTCCGAATCTACACCGATATGTCCGCCCATGTGCTCGACGAGGGTACGGCAGATGGAGAGTCCCAGGCCTGTTCCCTGTGCGAAACTGTTCAGTTTGACAAAACGTCCGAAGATGCTTTCCTGTTTGTCCTTAGGGATGCCACATCCGGTATCGGTGACATAGAAATAGAGTTCTTTGCCACGGTGTTCGTAACCGAAGCGGATACTTCCCCGGGAAGTGAACTTGATGGCATTGGTCACCAAATTGATGATCAGTTGTGAGAGCCGGTTCTTTTCGGTACACACCGGGCACGCAGGGAGGCCGGGAACAAATTCCAGTTGTACGTCGTCCGACTTTAATTTCAGTTTTAGGGTGCTTTCCAGTTTTTTAAGCTCGGTGTTGAGTTCGATGTCGGAGTACTGGAACTCGAGTGTACCGGCTTCTATTTTCGACAGGTCTAGGATGTCACTGATGAGTTGTAACAATAATGCATTGTTGTTCTCAATGATGCTGACGTATTCTTGTTTCTCTTCTTCTTCCTCGGTGGATGCCAGTATTCCCGAAAATCCGACGATGGCATTGAGCGGAGTACGGATTTCGTGACTCATGTTGGCAAGAAAGGCAGATTTAAGACGATTGGATTCTTCGGCCCGGTCTTTGGCCGAAGTCAGTTCCATTTCCATCTTTTTACGTCCGGTGATTACCTGTGAAGAACCGACCAGTGTCACCGGAGTTCCGTTTTCGTCGCGGGTTTCCACTGCAGCTTGGGCTTCTACCCACTCTATTTTGTGAGTGTGATTCCGGATGTTGATCACCCGATACTCTTCTTTTACTTTTTCCAAGCGTCCTTCTATCAGGTCTTTATAAGCTTGTTCCACTCGTATGCGGTCCTCCTTATATATTTTCGAGAAGTATTGTGAGTCGGGTACAGCCAACTGTTCTTCGCTTACGTTATTACCTTGTGCACTGAGTTCAATGGGCTTATTGATGTCGCAAAGAATGGTTTTGCTGAGTAAGTCCCATTTCCAGGGAATGATGTCGGCTACTTCCAGCGCCATAGATAGTTTATGGTTTGTGGCGTTCAACTTCTGCTGTGCACGATGAAGTTCAGTGCTGTCTACGCAGAAGATGTCGATGACATTCTCCTGATGTGCACCTTTTAATACGATGTCGTAGAATCTGTCTATCTTTTTGAAGTAATAAGGGAATGTGATGGCACGGTTCTCCTTCAGGGAGATCTGGATGAAGTGTAGAAATTCAGGTAGAGATTCAGGAAACAGTTCACTGGCCCGCTTACCGACGACATCCTCTCTACGGAAAAAATGTTTTTCGAAATGGGGATTTACGTTCAGGTAGATCAAGTCGTCGGCTACACCTTGTTCGTTTACGATTAGTTTCTCCTGCATGTAGAGCAAAGGCATGTTATCGATCAGATTTTTATAATTAGCCATAGCCTCGATTTCTTTCAACTGGATCTGTCTGAGATGCGTGAGCGTACGGATACGATAGAGGAAAAACCAGACGAGCAGGGCGATGCAAACGGTTGTTCCCGGCAGGAAATATTTATATTTGTCCCAAAAGGTGATAGGTTTGTTCAGAAAACGGGTGTGAGCGGGCCACTCGTCGGGAGACAAACCTTTGCGGACCAATACCTGATAGTTGATGAGTGGTGTACCGTCTGTGGGCAGATAATGTGGAAGATCCCGTGGAGATTTCCCGCTGAGGATTTCCGAAAACATGTTGGACAGCTTTTCATTGAAGTGATTCTGGTCGTAGGTGTAACCACCCACCATTCCACTCTCTTTGTCATTCAGTTCAATCATATTGAGAGCGAATATTGGAGGGGATACGGTGGAAACGATTTCAGGCAGGATCATTGTCAACATCATGTTGCCGGCAAACTGCCGTTTGTGGAACCAGCTGGAAAACAGAATACCCGTGGTCCGGGGATCGACAAAGTTGAGTGAATCGATCAGTTGGTTGGTTTTCTTTATGTCACGGGAAGACAGGAAGGTATAGTGTACATCCGGATGTTTGGTCCGTAGAATTTCTTGAATCTCCTGACTGTTGACTTGGTTGACAAAGCGTTCGTCGCCCACGTAGATGAATCTTTTCATCCGGGGGAGTGTACGGAACATCATTTCTACATTCTCGTGGATATAGAGATTGGCATAGAGATAGGTGAGATTGCAGGATTGGGACAATTCTGCCAATGGTACACGTTCGGAAAGAGGAATGGGTTGTTTCGTCAGATAATAGTGCTCAGGCCCGGTATAGTCTTTTCCGGCACAGAGAACCATTGGAATGTCACCCCACATTTTTCTAAGATCATCTTTCAATATGAGAGAAGAGTTGCCTAATAACAGCAGCATACGTGGGCGGTGGGAACCGTATCTGTCGAAAAGACTGTCTTTGAATTGGTCCAGAATGCTGTCATTATCTATCATTATCATGTTCATATGTTCGGTGTATACAGCCAGTTTGGGGTCGTCTTTTACGAAGTTGGTTGCTGTTGAGATCAAGCGGTTACTCCAAGGGAATGATTCGGTATATGTATTAATGATTAAGATGTAGTCTTTGATATCCATCGTGTCTTTTTGTGCAGATACGGGGCATACGGACAACTGGTAGAGAATAAGAGATAGCCATAACTTCAACAAAAATGATTTGTCGAAGGATTTGATGTTTGTGAAGAGGGTCATATCTTTGATGAAAAAGTATTTATGTTTGTTTGATCGTGTACAAAAGTATTAATAATAAATGGATTGTACCTCTTGTTTAGACTAAATTTAAAGTTTATCCGGTAAAATCTGTGGTGAGTTATGACATACCCTCTTTGATTATTTTTATGAATCAAATAATATCTTTGCGTCCTCTGCAAGTACATCGACTGTGAATTGATTAAATAAAACAATAGTTCTCTTTCGTAAGTTTATTATCTTTGTGCCTGCAAAGGTGTATTATTCTGTGCTGATAGATGTGAATGTGGCTTAATATCAGGGGATCAAATTAACTTTGCAGGTTTTTAATATGACAGAAACGATTAGAGAATGAAGAACTTCCATCCTACGGGAACTTGTCCCATCAGGGACGTATTATGCCGGCTGGGCGACAAGTGGTCGATGCTGGTGCTGGTGACGCTGAATGCGAACGGAACGATGCGCTTTGGTGACATTCATAAAACAATAGACGATATTTCGCAACGGATGCTGACTGTTACTCTCCGTACGTTGGAGGCCGACGGGTTGGTGGAACGGAAAGCATATGCGGAAGTACCACCGAGGGTGGAATATTGCCTGACGGAAATGGGACATAGTTTGATTCCACACGTCGAAGCATTGGTTGGATGGGCACTGGATCATATGACAATGATTTTTGAACATAGAGAACAACAGAAAGGGTTATGAAAGTCGAACAGGTATTTTCAGACAGGAAGCGTTTCCTCGATTTGCTCTTGCTGGCAGATGAGCAGGAAGATATGATAGACCGGTATCTGGAACGTGGAGATATGTTCGCTCTATATGATGAAGACAAGCTCAGGGCGGTTTGTGTGGTTACTAACGAGGGGAAAGGAATTTACGAATTAAAGAATATCGCAACTTGTCCGGATAGCCAGCGTAAGGGATATGGTAAAAGCCTGATTGAATATCTGTTTCACCATTATTCGGACCGATGCTCGGTCATGTTTGTGGGAACAGGAGATACTCCACATACGCTTTTATTCTATCAATCCTGCGGATTTGTTCCTTCCCATCGTATTAAGAATTTTTTCACCGACCATTATGATCATCCTATTTATGAGAACGGCATCCGGCTCAGGGATATGGTTTATTTGAAGAGGGAAAAATAAGGAGCCCAGACTGCAAGAATGTTGTTTTTTTATTTGCAGCCTGAACTCTTTTCAGTGTTTACATTACTTACTGTGGTAATAGTCGATATTTTCTTTGGTCAGGAGATCGATGGGCATATAGTTGGTACAAGTCACTTCTTTCCTGAATATCAGATGATCACACAAAGTTTTGATACTATTGAATCCTTGTAATTCCGGTTGCTGTGCAATCAGGAAAGAGACAGTGCCTTCCTTCAGGCACGTTACGTTTCGCTCGAGCAAGTCGTAACCGATCAGGCTGAAATCACTTTTCCTGCGTTGTTGCAGGTATTCACCGATGATGTATACTTTTGAATTGAACGTGATGCCATGCTTGACATCCGGATGTTCGCAGAAGAAGTCATCCAGCATCCGGCTATCTTCAATATTCAGGTCGGCGTGCAGGTTGAGTTCAAGGATGTTACAGGTGGGATGATGCTCTTGCATATATTGGCGAAATCCGATTTCGCGGCTTTCCTGCTGGTTCGAGCCGATCACTCCTTCGTGTATTTTGCGGAAAATTACGATTTCCCGGTCATTTACGGCGAGTAACATCAGCATGCGTGCTGCAAAGTATCCGCTCTGATGTGAGTTTTGACCGAAGAAGGCAAGTGGAGGGGCATCTTTGATTTGTGAATCAATATATATATATGGTATACCCAGTTCATTTAGTGCATCGGTAAATCCTTTGGTATATTGTGGTACAGTGGGAGCAAACATTACTCCGTCCGGTTGTTCTTCGATAACGGCCTGACTGGTTGTCACAAACGAATTGTAATCGTAGGGGTCATAATGGGTGATATTTGCCGAAATATTGAAGTCGGAGTATGTGGTAACTGCTTCCCGAATCCCTTTTTGCACATCTGTCCAATATTCGCCTTCCAGATGTTTGGGTAGCAGACAGGCAAAAGTATATTTCTTATTGGAAGCCAACGCGCTGGCATACATATTAGGCTGATAGTCGAGTTGCTTTAAGATTTCTTCTACACGTTTACGGCTTGCTTCCGACACTCCGCTACGGCCATGGAGCACCCGGTCTACAGTTCCTACAGATACATTTGCCAAGCGGGCAATATCCTTAATTCTGATTCTTTCTGGCAATTTATTCATGCGTTCACCTTTATTTGTGTGAGGTTTTGTGCCCGGACACACTAATAGTTTTATTTCTATGGACACAAATATATAACAATTTTTGTAATCCTGAAAATTTACGTATCTTTGTGTCCGCACACGGAACTTGTTCGGTGTAAGTTTTATGAGTTGTTATTTCTCCTATTACCAGTTTATTATCGCTAAAAATAGGGGGTGACGATAAATTATAACTGAATAATCTAAATTGCTCGTTTCATTAAAATATTAAATTATGGGAAAGAAAGTCGTTACATTAGGCGAAATCATGCTTCGGTTGTCTCCTCCGGGAAATACCCGCTTTGTCCAGTCGGACTCTTTTGATGTGGTATATGGTGGAGGTGAGGCTAACGTGGCGGTGAGCTGTGCCAATTATGGTCACGACGCTTATTTTATAACCAAACTGCCTGGACATGAAATCGGGCAGTCGGCAGTAAATGCACTCCGTAAATACGGTGTAAAGACAGACTATATTGCACGGGGAGGCGAACGTGTAGGGATCTATTATTTGGAAACCGGTGCAGCTATGCGTCCCAGTAAAGTGATTTACGATCGTGCCCATTCTGCCATTGCCGAGGCCGTTGCAGCGGACTTTGATTTTGACAAGATCATGGAGGGGGCCGACTGGTTCCATTGGTCTGGTATAACTCCTGCCATCTCAGACAAAGCAGCCGAATTGACCCGGCTTGCTTGTGAGGCTGCCAAGCGTCATGGAGTGACGGTGTCGGTCGACCTGAACTTTCGTAAAAAACTATGGACGAAGGAGAAGGCGCAGTCCATCATGAAACCTTTGATGAAGTATGTAGACGTATGTATTGGTAATGAGGAGGATGCGGAACTCTGTTTGGGATTTAAACCTGATGCGGATGTGGAAGGCGGACATACAGATGCAGAGGGCTATAAGGGAATTTTTCGGCAGATGATGGATGAGTTTGGGTTCAGCTATGTGATCTCGACGTTGCGAGAATCTTTCTCTGCATCACATAATGGTTGGAAAGCCATGATTTATAATGGTGAGGAATTCTATGTTTCCAGACATTACGATATCGATCCGATTATTGACCGTGTGGGAGGGGGGGATTCTTTCTCCGGTGGTGTCATACACGGCCTGCTTACAAAGCGAACCCAGGGTGAGGCTCTTGAGTTTGCAGTGGCAGCATCGGCATTGAAGCATACCATTAATGGTGACTTCAATCTTGTTTCTGTGGCGGAGGTCGAAGCACTTGTCGGAGGAGATGCGAGCGGACGTGTACAAAGATAATCGTGGGTGATAGTGGGTTGTCAATCTTTAAATCGTATATATTCTTATGGCTAAATTTGATAAAATAGCTGTCTTGAACAAAATAGGTTCGACAGGTATGGTTCCTGTATTTTATCACGAAGATGTGGAAATAGCGAAGAAAGTGGTAAAAGCTTGTTATGAAGGTGGAGTTCGTGCTTTTGAGTTTACCAATCGGGGGGACTTTGCCCAGGAAGTATTTGCCGGGCTTGTAAAATTTGCTGTCCGTGAATGCCCGGAGATGGCTATGGGAGTCGGATCAGTGGTTGATCCGGCTACTGCGGCTCTGTATATACAATCGGGGGCTGACTTTGTGGTAGGTCCCTTGTTTAATCCGGAGATTGCTAAGATATGCAATCGCCGGCTGATCGCTTATACACCGGGGTGTGGCTCGGTTTCGGAAGTGGGCTTTGCACAGGAAGCCGGTTGTGATCTTTGTAAGATATTTCCCGGAGATGTGTACGGACCAAATTTTGTGAAAGGCTTGATGGCTCCGATGCCTTGGTCCAAATTAATGGTGACCGGTGGGGTAGAGCCTACCCGGGAGAACCTGACAGGATGGTTTGGAGCGGGTGCATTCTGTGTCGGTATGGGATCTAAATTATTTCCGAAAGATAAGGTAGCAGCCGAAGATTGGGGATATGTTACCAAGAAATGTACCGAAGCCATAGAATACATTGCCGAGGCAAGAAAGTAATTAAAATGGCGAATAGGGATCTGTTTTTACAGCGTCCCTATTCGCCATTTTAGATATTTATCTATAATATGAATACCGTCATCCTTTTTTTACCAACTTTTTCAGTAAACGGGTAGCTGTGAATGATTGGCGGTGGAAGATGAATACCGGTACGGCTGCCCCTACGACCAAGGCAAATAAAACGAAGATGGTGGTACTGCCATTGTGGCAAAAATCTACCAGGTATCGCAGTGAATCGGTTTCATCTTTAGTCTGCATGAACTTTGTCAGTGCAAGGATACTTTTATAAGCAAACATTCCCGGAATCATGGGCAAGAGAGACGGAAACGAGAAAACCTCTGCCGGGCAGTGAATCGCTTTGGCAAAAGGGATGGCTAATAAACCAATGGAAACAGCTGCAAAGAATGAAGCCGTAGCAATGTCCATCGTAAACAGATGTGCATGCATCAGAAAGTAACGTAATCCGTGACCTACAGCCGCCAGGAAAGCAGAGATCAATATGGCTTTTCGTGGTGGATTCGATATAATAGCAAATCCGATAGCGGCTACGGCAGCGAATGCACCGTCGAGTACGGTGGCTGTTATAAAATCTATATTCATCATAAGGTGCTGATTCCGGTGATTAAAAGGGTCATTGAAAGGCCGATCGCTATACAGATGATAAGCAGACAGGCGTTAATAAATCTCGATGTTCCGGCCAATACATGTCCGTCGATGATGTCCATGATGGCGTTGATCAGCGGTACACCCGGAATCAGATAAAGTACGCTGGTACCTAAAGCCATATCCGGAGTGTCACCCCAGTGCATCAGATAGCCCGTACTACCGATCATGGAAGCAATGAACGACGAAATGATGAATATTGCCAGATGATTCCAGTGACGTCCCATCAGTTCGGTACGGACAAAGAATCCGGCCAAGGTGGCTACAAATACGATTCCCATGGAAATAAAGTCACCTTGGAACAGGCGGCAGAAAGATGCGTTGGCAAAGGCAACCAGAATCAATACAAGCCATTTACTTTCACGTGGTTTGCTGACAATTTCGTGATAGCGACGTTGGAGCTCGCTGAGAGACAAATGTTCGTCATATGCTTCCCAACTCAGCGTGCTGAGTGCTGAATTAATGGCGAAGTTCAGTCCCATGGGCTTGATCTTGTTTACCGTACTGTATGAATGCGAATTGTCGGCATCGCGTAATGTCATGATGATGGTTTTCTGAAAGATTGTCATGTCACAGAAGAAGCCGAAAGATTCAGCGATTCGTGAGGTGTTTCGTACGATTCGTGATGTTTGTACGCCTACGGCCATCAGACTGGTCGAATATTCAGACAGGAATTTAGATAGTTCTTTTAGGTCTTGGTGGATGTCCATAAGGTTGGGTTAATGGTGAGTTTTTCTCGTCTTGATGATGCGGTTGATAATCAGGGCAGCAATATAGGCAACGGCGAATCCGATAATGGAAAAAATAGCCGGTTCTTGCTCTTTAAATGATTTCCGGTGCATGGCCGGTGTTGTGGCGGTGTAAGTGGCGATGGTCCTGGGAGTTTCCTGTGTTGCTGTTACAGGTTCACTGACCTGGCAACTGTCGGTAGTGGAAGCTGTAGCTTCCATGGTGTTGGTTACTAACATTTCTTTTTACTTTTTCTTAAATCTGTGTGATACATACATGTTGCTTTTCCGCATTTCCGGCGTATGGGAGGAAATGTGGTTAATGTGTCAGTACAGTGTTTCGATTTCGGTTCAGGTTTTGAGTGGGGGAAGAGGATGTGTGAATAATGACACACCCTTGAATTGCGTCTTTTCGGGGTACAAAGGTAATTAAAAAAATCAGGGGTCAAAAGTTTTTTGAATGAAGAAAGGATTTGAATGATTGATGATGGATGAGGAACCATTGCTGATGAATATTTTTTTAATGTGGTCATGTATATATCCCATTGTTCGGGTATTCATTGATAATGTGAATCAGTAATTGAATTTCATACCGCATAGGTCTCTCAAGAACTGATTCACATGAATGATCCATTGTTTATCGTTGATTGCCCGGAAACATAGACTATTTATAAATCATCTTCCAGCGCAGTGCTTTTGGCATACGCCGTACTTTTCGCTTCGAAGAAGTCCGTTTTTACCATGTTGGCGTTTGAATATTGCGATACCCAATGCATGCTTTCCGGTTCCTTCCGGTTGTCTTCGTACAGAGGAGTGTAACCCAGGCTACTCCAACGGAGATTACCCAGAAAGTGGATATAGTCAGAAATCATCTGTCGGTTGAGGCCCTGGATTTGGTCGCCTATTACATATTGTCCCCATGCGATTTCCTGTTTCACTCCTTCACGCATCATCTCTTCATACACTTTCACCTTGTCAGGCGTAAACAGTTCCGGTTCTTCCTTCTTCAACTCCAGAATGATGTTGCGAAATAGCCAGAGATGGGTGTTTTCATCCCGGTTGATGTAACGGATTTCCTGAGCCGATCCGGACATCTTTCCGTTACGGCTCAGATTGTAGAAAAACATAAAACCACTGTAGAAGTAAATACCTTCAAGGATGTAATTGGCAATTAGGGTCTTCATCAAGGCAAATCCGTCACGATTTTCCTGGAATTCATTGTAGCAATTGCCGATAAACGTATTTCTCCTTAGCAGATGTTCGTCTGTTTTCCATTGATACAAAATGTCATTGCGTTCCTCCGGACTACAGATAGAGTCGAGCATATAGCTGTAGCTCTGGCTGTGTACACACTCTTGAAATGCTTGAATATGCAGGCAGAGGTTGACTTCGTTTGCCGTGATGTATTCGCTGAGTGTCGGGAGATTGTTACTCTGCAAAGAATCCAGGAAGACGAGGAAGCTCAGAATTTTATCATACGCTGTTCGTTCGGCCGGGGTCAGATGGGGATAGTCCTTGGTATCTTGTGTCAGATTGATTTCTTCAGGTATCCAGAAGTTATTCATGGCCTGACGATACCAGTCGCTTACCCATTTGTATCGCATGTTATTGAAATCATTCAGATTGGTTGTATTGCCTCCGATCATCTTTCTGAGACGGGTTTCTGTATCACCTTCGGGATTGAAGAGGGCATTTTTCTTTAATTTTTTTGTTTCCATATCGTTTTCTTGTTTATTCGTTTATTTAAGATGCACAGCTTTCGCATTCTTCCACTTCCAATGATTTACTGCGAACGTAATATACCGTTTTTACTCCACATTCCCATGCCAGTAAGTAGAGATCGAGTACTTGTCGCATGGTAAATTCATTGGTGATATACAGGTTCAGGCTTTGAGACTGGTCGATGTGCAACTGCCGGGTGCCTGCCGCACGGATACTCCATTTTTGGTCGAGTGTATAGGCATCTTTATATAACCAGAAGGTTTTGTCTGACAGTGCCGGTGCCACACGTGGCAGCATGGCTCCTTTTTTCTCTTCAAGGAAGAAACGTTTCATTACAGGATCGGTACCGGCAGTGGTTCCCGCGATGATACTGGTACTGCTGGTCGGTGCGATAGCGAGAAGATAGGCGTTTCGCATACCGTTTTCCGCTACTTTGGCTGCCAGCCGATTCCATTCGGGGGAAGTATATCCCCGTTTGCCAAAGTATGCTCCCGTTTGCCAGTCGCTTCCTTCGAAGTATTCATAGCGTCCTTTTTCTTTTGCCAGGTCGGCACTGGCTTCGATGGCTGCATAATTAATCTGTTCGAATACTCGGTCTACAAACCGGAGATGTTCTTCGCTTTCCCAGCGGATATTGCGTATGGCAAGTGCGTGGTGATAACCGCTTACTCCCAGTCCGATACTGCGGTAACGCTGGTTGGTGATTTGCGCAAAAGGGAGTGGATAGAAATTCAGGTCGATAACATTGTCGAGAGCACGCACTACGGTGCTTACTTTCTCCTTTATCTGTTCTTCGTCCTCCAATGGGAGATGCCCCAGCGAGAGGCTGGCAAGATTGCAAACTACAAAGTCGCCGGGCCGTACCGTCTTCACCACTACTGTGTCACCCTCTTCCGTACGTATCTCGGTGGATACCGTTTCGATAGCTGCCATATTTTGTGCTATTTCCGTACAAAGATTCGAACAGTAAATGATGCCCTGGTGAGCATTGGGGTTGGCCCGGTTCACTGTGTCACGGTTGAAGGTGAAGGGAGTACCTGTTTCGACTGCCGATCGCAACACCAATCTGACAATGTCTTTAATGCTTATACTTCTTTTGGAAAGTCGGGTGTCGTTTACACAGTCATGGTATCTCTTTTCCCATTCTTCTCCGTAATAATCTTCCAGGCAATACCCTTTGATTGTCATAATCTCGTTAGGGCAGAATAAGTACCATGGTTGGTTAAGGTCTTCCTTAGCCATTTTCCAAAATAGGTCCGGATAACATACCGAAGGAAAAATATCGTGAGCTTTCATCCGGTCATCTCCGTTGTTGGTCCGCAATTGTAAGAATTCCGGCAGGTCTTTGTGCCATACATCCAGATAGACAGCGACGGCACCTTGACGCATACCCAACTGATCAACAGCTACAGCCGTATCGTTCACAAGCTTCATCCATCGAATTACTCCTCCTGCTACACCTTTAAAACCCCGTATATTTCCTCCTGCCGCACGTACTTTGCCAAAGTACATTCCCATGCCGCCACCAAATTTGCTTACCATGGCAAAGTTATCGATACTGCGGTAGATACCTTCTAAACTGTCGGGGACCGTATCGATGAAACAACTTGAAAGTTGATGATAAGGTTTCCGGGCATTCGAGAGGGTAGGAGTGGCCATTGTCACCTCCAAACGACTTAGTAAGTCGTAGAATTTTTTCACCCAAGTCATCCGTTCTTTCTGTTCGGGCATAGCCAGATGGAGGGCGATACCCAGATACATTTCTTGTACGGACTCTGCCGGTTCATGGAGTCGGGTACGGATCAAGTAGCGTTTGACAAGCAGATCCAGTCCGGAATAATTAAATAGTTTGTCCCTGTCAGGGCAGATAAATCCGGCTGCTTCTTCAATCTCCTGTTGCGAGTAGGCCGCCAGTATGTAACTACCGTATAGTCCTTCTTCCGTCAGATAACGCAGTTTGTCGTAAAACGAACGGATGCCTGCCGATGCCGCCTGCTTTTCCAGTTTCTTCGATAGTTGGAAATTGAGTAGACGGGCCGCGATAAACTCCCAGTCAGGTGCTTCCTGAGTGGTCAGTTCCACGGCAGCCTTAATCAATGCTGCCAAACGTTCGGAATGTGGCATTTCCTGTTTGCAAAACCCTGAAAATTTTTCATAGAGTACAACAAGACTGTATTCGTGGGTGGTGAAGTCTTTCTGAATCTCTTTCAGGACATCCATCACAGTTCCGTCGCCCAATTCATTTATTATGCTGTTGAGTGCTTTTCTGCGTTCAGTCCGTTGCCAGCGGTAGAGTATGTAATTTTTGGCCTCGGCATAAAAGCCGTGTTCCATCAGGCTTTGCTCCACTTTGTCCTGTATCTGTTCGACACTACGGTTTGCGGTATCTTTCCCGACAAAATTCTCCACCTCTTCTACCACCGAATAGATGATTTCGTTACTTACTTCCTGCCCTGTACTGGCAAAACTTTTTCGTATGGCGACGGCAATTTTCTCCCTGTCATAGGGTTCCGTCGTTCCGTTCCTCTTGGTTATTTCCATGAGTTATGTTCTAACTAAATATTTATAGAATCTTTTCGTACCGTTTCCCTAATCCCACGAGTGGAAACAGCCTTTGATAAGCGGCAGGTCTTCTGACTGACTCCTTGTTTCCGACGCCTTCCCGGTGACTCCTTATCTATTTACAAAAAGGTATCCCAGTGGCAACAGTTGTTATCGGAAATTCAGACGGAGCTTCACAGCAGCGGGACTGTCCGGGATTTACACCCGATTCCCTTTTAATCCGGATAGAGGAATGGCTATTCGGAACCGATCAGGGAGCAAAGATAATAGAATTTGGAATGGTTGTGCAGAGAGTGTGTTTTAAAAAACAACAACTATTCATAAAAGAGCGGGTGTATTGTTGACTTGTAAAAGAGATGCAGACAAATACATCTTTCGTTGCCGGATGGGCGGATGAAAGATGCGTTTGTCTGCATTTTAAGGATAATCTATTCTTTATTATTCTTCCGGAACGTAGATGATTTCCCCATTATCGAGTTCATAGGCGATACCTACTTTCTTTCCTTTTTTACCGCTTTTCTGCTGGTCTTCCGAAGGAGTATAACGGTTGATTTTCTGTCCCTCTTTGGTAATAATTTCCATGTTCTCTTTTCCCGGATTTTTCACCATCGTGTAGTCTTCCTGAGAGAAAACTTCGGTCATGTTGTAGCGGCTGACAAGAGCTACCATCAGGGCTACGGCAAAAACCATGGCTACATCGAACAGGTTCGATACAACGCTGATCGGGTCAGCATCTTCTTCTTTTCTGAGTAGGTTTCGTTTCATCGGGCCGCACGTTTTTCGTTCAACAATTCAGAAAGGAATTCCAGGTTGGTCATGTCCTGAAGATACCAGCGTTGTTTCACCTGCTGGGTCAAGAAACCTACGGCGCCTGCTACCAGTCCGACAACGGTCGTGGCAAAAGCAATCTGCATGTTATAGGCCATTGAAGCAATGTCGCCGCTTGCCAGTCCGGCAAGGGCAGGTCCCATCGGGATAAGCGTACCCATCAAACCGAGGATAGGTCCGAGCTTTGTCAGAGTTTTAGAGATAGCCAGATCTTTATCGGCGGCTATCTCAAAGTTGGCAAGCAGTCTCTGTATCTGTGCCGGGCTTTCATGTGCCTGGAGCACCTGGCGTATGTACGATATGACTAATGATGATGATTTTTCCGGAAGCTTGTCTGCCAGTTCCATAACGGTGGCAGGAGTGAGTGCATTCAGTTCGTTACGGAGTAGTGCCTCGGTTTTGCGTATTGAGAGATATTGTCCGTAGAAACTGCCGACCAGCAGAAGTGCACGGCCGAATAATACGATAAGCAATACGATGTCAGGAACGAGTAGTCCTGTAGAAATCCAATATAAAATGTCTGATATAATATTCATTGTTGATCTGTTTTAATGAGTTGATTTACTTATTATTTTTGTGATTAATTGATTCTTTTCTTCACCCTTCGCCAAACGAGTCCGATGGCACTGCCGATGATGGTTATTCCACCGACGCCGGCCAGTGCTCCCCAATTTACTTCACTGACTCCGGCTACGGAGGTCCGTCCGTTTACGGTAGCGACAATTCCCAGAATGGCCACCAATGCGTTAGTGAGGAAGAAGAGTTCCAGCCGCAACTCCTTCTCCGGAAGGAGGTAAAGCAGTAACCAACGTCCTACGGGAATGGCTATCAGCACGCAAGCGGCATACATCCATGCCACGGTGGTGAATGGTGTCCCCGGGAAGGCAAAGATAAGATAGACCAGCCCGCTGAATAGTACCGGAAAGATGAGCAGTCCCGGAAACCATCTCAGGAAGCGGTAGGTGAGCAGTGTACGCGGTTTTACCGGATAGGCACTGGCAACATGTACCGCCAGCATGGCATAGGCCATCTGGAGGCTGACTTCGATGGTCAGCAAAACGGAAGTGTCCAGCATCAGGGCTGTGTTACCCAGCCAGTCGGCAATCTGTGTTTTCGATTGCTCGATGGCATACGGCCACATCAGTCCTGCAAACAGGGCGGCAACAGTGGCTATGATGCCGACTGCGACCGTTTTCCAGAAAGTCTGTTTCAGCAGAAAGTTGAATGCTATTAACAGCATTAATACAAGTACGACTGTATCCATACTTCTGATTATTCTGATGTTTTACGACGTTTACGGACAAAGAGTACGAGTGCCAGTATTACCACTACAACGGCTGCACCCACGGCAATGTTGCTCAGGGTTGTCTTTTGCTCTTCCGGTGTCCGGTTTATCTCTTCTTTCTTCATCACCATTCCTTTGGCATCGCCCGAAACTTTCGCTTCGCGTATTTTAGAGATATTTTCTTTGTACTGTGCGGCAGCCGGAGCGTCTGACTTGGACGCGATGTATTCGCGCAGTTTGGCGTTGTCGCATACAAAGCCCGAGCACGACGGACGATACTTATTTACCGTCTCCGTATGCAGTTTTGCCAGTTCGGCAACCTGTTCGGCACTTGCTTTCCACAAACCTTTACGGGCACTTTCGAGCATGATGGCAGTCATTTCTTCAAGCGCTGCGGGACTTTGTGTTTCGAAAAATTCTTTCACGTTCAGGTTGTATTCGTCTTTTACGTATACATTGTAAATGTTGTCCCAAAGCTCTTTGTCGATGGCGGCAGGTTTCATTACGTTCCAGCCATATGTATTGGTGACTGTCTCGGCAAATTCCGCAGCAGAGGAAGAGCCGCCTTTCATCTTCTCTTTGATGTAAGCGGGGTTGAGGATGGTGGTACGGCTTTCTACACCGACAGCCTCTTTGACTTCTTGCATGCGCATGTGGTTACGGTTGCGATAATCGCTCAGGTAAGCATCGGGATCTTTGCCGGTCACGTTGCGTACGGCCAGGTTCATACCTCCCATAAACTCGTAGACATGGTCGAGGCTCAATGCGCCCCATGTATTGCTTTGACGAGGCTGAACCACTACGTCCGTGCGGGTCAGTGCGGCTTCGAAGGCATATTTCCGGAAGGCTTCCCAGTTCTTTTCACTGCCATAGTAAGCACCCATGTTATTAAGATAGGTGGCAGCTATCTCTGATTCATCTTCCCAGCGGTCACCGGATTCAACCATCTCCTGAATGCCCGTACCATACATTCCGTTGGCACCGCCGAACACACGGAATGCAGCCATTTCACGGGCATCTTTCGGACTTACCCCTTTCTCGGTCAGTGTCTTTTCGGCTTCTACTACGCTTGCCGCTACCAGATTTTCATATTTGTCGTCTTTGGCAGCTGCAGCCATCTCTACCGCACGATTGATCAGAAAAAGGCGGGAGGCCGCAATGTCGCGTAGTTGCCCCGATGTCTGTACTACTACGTCGATGCGTGGGCGCCCTAATTCGGCAGAAGGAATCAGCTTCAGATCGCTGACACGTCCGAATGCATCACGAACCGGCTCTACACCGAGCATATACAATACTTGTGCGATGGTAGCTCCTCCCGTTTCAATAAACTCGCCGGACCAGAGCGTGTAACTGACCTTACGCGGGATACTGTCATTATGGCGGCGTTGGTAAGTTTCAATGGTTTGCTTGGCAAGTGCAACTCCTTTTTCCCAGGCCGATTCTGACGGAGTGGCTTCTGCATTGATGGCATACATGTTGCGTCCTGTGGGTAGGGTGTTGGGATTGGCAATCGGATCACCACCCGGTGAAGGTGCGGTGTATCCTCCATTGAGGGCATTGACAAGGCTGGCAAGTTCTTTCTCGGGGCTGGCAGTCAGTTCCGTTTGGTAGTTGCCTACGTTGCGGATGGTGCGTTCCACCTCCGTCAGTGCAAGGGCAAAGTTGATTTCTTCTTTGCTGTATTCCTTTTGAGCCGTTTTTTTCCCCATGGTGGCCATCATGTCCGACATGCCTTTAGCTTTATCCGCTTCCGGCTTATCTCCCTTTGAGGCATTCATTTTTGCTTCCATTTTCTTCAGGGCTTCCGGATCGGCACCCATTTTTTTTGCCATTTCCATGGCTTTGGATGAATCCATATGTGCGCCCATTTCTTTCATTTTCTTCTTCATGGCTTCCGGCATCTTATCGGCTGTTTTGCCGGTTTTATCCCCGGTCTTGTTTTTGGCGGCGGCAGCCATCATCATCGCCATCATTCCTTTCGGAGCATTGCGTGAGGTCTCTATTTCTCGTGCTTTTGCCAGTTCTTCGGGACTGACACCGGCAGTGCGGCAGATCAGTTCGTCTGTTGCCAAAGCAGGGTTGGCTATCAGTTTCTCTACTAAGGCACGGGCCGGATTCAGATAGCGTTGGGTGAAGAGAGAGCGATGCTTTTCTACATCGGCTGTTGCTTTGCCACGTTGTTTGTCGAGTGACAAGAGGCTGTAAGCGATCGGTTCGGTTGTCATGGCAAGTACGGAAGAGGTGATACGCTCCGGTTCATAGGGAACCCCCATGGTATAAAGCTGTCCGGTGATTTTTTCCGTGGCCAGTTCTTCAGCGAAGTTCTCTACACGTGCCACTTCGTCCTCGCTGTATGGGCGGGTCGGCAAGCTGTCCAGCCCCAGTTCACGATGGATGCCCAGTTTCACGGTGAGTGCTTTTACGGCAAGCGACTGCTTTTCTTTCGCTCCTGTGGTGTTATTGTAAATCTTGATTTTCTCCATCAGGTCACGGTAGATGCCCCGTACACTGCTTTCGAGGAAAGGAGGTGTAAGGTAAGATTGCAAGGTAGCATACGAACGTCGTTTGGCTATCATGCCTTCCCCCACGTTGCCGATAGAATATATATAAAGGTGTGGAAGAGCTCCTACAAGGCGGTCGGGCCAGTCATCGCTACACAACGCTACCTGTTTTCGCGGAGTGAACTCAAGGCTTCCGTGCGTACCGAAGTGGATCATTGCGTCTGCCTTAAAACCATGCTGCAACCAAAGATACGAAGCGATATAAGTGTGGGGAGGTGCGGCGTTGGTTCCATGCACCACTTGAAAGGCGTTGTCTCCGCTACCGGCTGCCATCTGCGGCATCAGTACCACATTGCCAAACTGCAATCGTGCGATGCCCAGGCGTCCGTCCGGCGTAGTCATGTATTGGCCGGGGAATTCACCGTTGGCGGCTACCACTTCAGCATATTTTCCGGGGCGTAGCGATGCTTTTACCCAGCTCTCGTATTGTTCTTTAGTCACCAGTTCGGGATTCCCTGTTTTCATAAATTCATCAAATGCGCCTTCTGCATACATTCCGAATACGGCTCCCTGTGCCTGGATCATCTTTTCCAGCTCTTTGGCGCTCTCCGGAAGGTTTTCTATCCGGTAGCCTTCTTTCTTCATTCTCAGCAGCAGGTTGTAGAGTGACGGGCCTACTTCCATTCCGCTTGCTGTGAGGGCATTTTGTCCGGGGCCTTTGTAGTAGACGATGGCTATATGCTTTTCGCTGTTGGGTTTTGTTTTCAAGGTGAGATAATTGTTCACTGTGTTGACAAATGTCTCCAACCGTTCCGGAACGGCGAAAGAGTGTTGCAGTCCTTCATCGTCCTTGTATTGGGCAAAGAGGGCGAACGGACGGATGGCACCGTCAATTTCCGGTGTCACTACGCTTTGCGAAAGAAATCCTCCCGACATACCCATCGGATCGTTTTCCCACTCTTCTACCAGGCTGTTGACTGTGAGTGGTGCAAAGAGAGGGATATTGCGTTCTTTCAGATATTCCACCATATCGTCGCCCATGCGTCCGTGTGCCATATTGATAACAGCGTCCGGTCGTATTTCACGGACGAACTCCATGAAACGGGTGAAAGAAGAGATCGGATATACATTGTGTCCGGCTTTTTCGAGTGCCAGGATTAGTCCTGTGGCATCCGCCATCTGCCCGGTGATCACAACCTTGCGGGCACCTTCATGATAGAGTCCGTTTTCACGAAGGAACTTTTCATAATCGGTTACGTTGAGAAATTCCATTTCATCATCCGGGTTCTTCACTCCGGCGTGGTAAAGAATGTCGGTCGGCTTTTCTACCGGTGCTTCCGGTACGGGGGCGGAGATCAGCTTACCATCAATCTCTTTGCGGACATACGAAAGCAGATTCCGGTAATTTACTTTTCCTGCATTAGTCAGGTATTGACGTATTTGACTCATCTGTACCGAATCGAGATTGCAGATATTGTTTGCGGGATTGGTAGCCATGGAGGTGTACACCGGTATACCTTTGTCGGCCGCCCGTTGTATCTGTTGGCGTTGTTCTTCGACGATGCGCAATCCCATACCGTTGACGAACACCATATCATAGCCCGTCAGTTCGTCCAGGTGATCGGTAGAGACCTCCCTTAGTTTGACAAATGAATTGTCGTTCGCCTTCGAAATATTTCCCAGGTTGATGGTCTGGAAATTGACAAAGGCAATCTTCGTGGCACTGAAGTAGGCTTGCCAGACGAATACCCCGACGAGTATTGCCGCAGCCACACAACAAGTGGTGATGATTTGTTTCTTTTTCATATTGTTTTTTGTTCTTTGGTTTATTTCGTTCTTACTAAATGCCGGCCGGACGATCGGAGATATCCGCTGGCTTAGCCTCTTCCGCTATTTTCTGAACATTTGATCAATGTCCAGCGACAGCCCTACGGAGAAGTTGGTTCCCGTCGTATAGGGTGAATTGGCATAATAATAGTCAGGTCGGTAGTTGAACAGGTTATTGACGGCCATATTCACATTGATCCCTTTCCATACTCTTTGTGTGAGCGTCAGGTTCCACATGGTATATCCCGGATAAGTTACCTTTTCCGTTCCCGCATTCGGGTCATTGGAAGTATATTGATTGGTTTTCACCTGTGACAAGGCCCGTCCGTCGAGTGACAGATTGAAGTCATAATGATCCCATGTCTTGCCATACTCCAACCGTACCGTAGCCGAATGGGGGCGGGTAGAGCTGAGTTTGGTCTGTCCGTCACGCATGAACTCGTGGATGTACGTATACGAGATACGTGCACCTATACCGCAAGGATATTTGGCAGAGGCATTGGCATCGATTCCGGCAATGTCTACCCGTGGGGTATTGATATATTTTTGTGCGATCATTCCGTCGGTATCTCTGAAAGAGGTATACTCGATGCGGTCGTGCACCAGGTTATAATATCCTGTCAGCGTAAAATTATAACGGTTTTTGGTATATTCTCCGGAGAGCGAGAAGTTGTGACTGGTTTCCGGCTCCAGATCCGGGTTACCATAAATCATCATGGTGTTTGCCATATAGAAGTTCATGTGCATCTCTTTCAAGGTGGGCGAACGGAATCCCTGCGCATAAGAGCCCCTCAGCGAGCAGTTTCCTATCTTGTACATCAATCCCAGATGCGGTGAGAAATGGCGCACGTTCGATTCGGAGAAGTAGTCGAACCTCAATCCGGCAATCACGTTGAAGTGTTCCGTGGGATTCCAGTCGAACTGTCCGAAAGCATCGGCGGAATGCATGGTATAATCGGCGTTTTCTTTGAACTGATACGACATCAGATAATCTCGTAGATAGTCTCCTCCGACGGTGAGCGTGTTCTTATCGTTGAACGTATAATTGTAAAGCGCGCGTACACTGTGTTGCACATTACTGTAGTCGCGGATATCATTCTTATATGATACCAGATAGTCACTTTTGTCGTACTGGTCGAATGTGTAGGCCAGTTCCAGGTTACTTTTCGTGTTGAAGTCGTAGTTTCCTTTCAGCCCGCCACTGAATCCGCGATAACGGTTCTTGGTTTCCGAGGAGGCATCCCGTTCACGGAAATAATAGCCAGCACGTGCCGTCAGTCGCAATTGCTCGTTCGGGGTGAACATCAGGCGTTCCTTCACGTTCCAGGTTTTATTGCCGTTGATGGTCGTATAATCCCCCTGTTTTACGTGAATGGAGTCTATGTTGGTATATTGTACGTTGGTCTGGCTGTAGAACTTGCCGGCATTGAATCCTACCGTACCCCCATGCCGCTGATCATTATGTACTCCGAAACGAGTATTGAGGTTCAGATTCCACGGATCGTCCGAAGCTTTGGTAATGATATTGATTACCCCCCCGATGGCACTTGAACCATACAGCGTAGAGGCCGCGCCTTTCACTATTTCCACTCGTTCTACATTGTCCAGGTTGAGGCGGTTGTAGTCTATGTTATCCAGTGTTTCTCCGGCCAGACGTTCGCCATCTACCAGAAAGAGGACGGCATTACCGCCAAATCCCTGCATGTTGAGCTTTACCTGCTGATCCATTGAATAAGAGAACTCGATACCCGGTAGCTCTACCTGAAGCAATTGTCCGATATGGGTTGCGTCCACTTTCTTCAGATCGCCGGCTGTGATTACCCGGGTGATGATCGGAGCGTCTTTCAGTAGTTTCGGAGTACGTGTTCCGGTGATAACTACGGTACTCAGATTCATCTGATCTTCTTTCAGAATGAAATCGAGACGACCTTGACGGGCAGCTGTTGTTTTTTTTGTAGCGGTCACATATCCCACAAAAGAGACCTGTACGGTATATTCTTTCTGGTCCGGCAGTGTCAGGGTGTAGCGTCCTTCCGTATCGGTGGTGGTGCCGACAGACGGTTTTTCTTTCAGGGTGATGGTGGCACCCACCAGAGGTTCCTGGGTGGTATCGATCACCCTGCCGGATATTTTATGTTGTGCGGCAGCTGCTGTCGTCAACAAGAGGGCTGCGAAGAAGCAATATGCCGATTTTAGTAGTCTTTGCATATTTATTTTTATTTGTCTTTATCAAAGCATTATGGTTCGTATGGGTAGATGTAGTCAAAAGTCATGTATCCCTTTATGCCCGCAGCATTCATGTAACTCACCAGGCGGATGGCAGCCATTGTGTCGTCTTTCATCCTGAGCAGATAGACTTTGTTGGACGGAGTGTAAATGGGAGGCATTTCACTGGTATCGACGTTGAGCCATTTTGAAAGTTCCGGATTGAAGTCAGACGGAGCATAAATCAGATAACCGTTATCCTCCATCATGTGTGAAACGTCGACAGCTATTTTATTTGTGGTCCATTCGTCGGCGACAAAGATACCTTGAGGCATGCTGCCTGCGTTTTTCAGTGCACTCAGGCTTTGATAATCGGTTTCAAGCACCTCACCGCCATTAGTCTTTACATCGTATCGATGAATGGCAAGGTCCCATGTGTCCGGATCATCCGCACCTTCTGCGGTAACTTTGGCCGAGTCAATCTGCAGGGTGTGCAGATTGATGTAGTTCCATTTTGTATATTGGGTAGCATCCACCCGTACCGTACCGCTATGATTGGCATGATCTATCGTAATGAAGCCGAAATCCTTTGCGGTTTCCGGTTCATCATATAGGCTGCTCAATATCCCATTACAAGCTGAGAACGATATAAGCATCGTTCCCAGCAGAGTAATGGCTAAACAAAACAAAATCGCCTTTCTCATGCTTTTTTATTTCTTTCCTTTAAACATTGCGGTAATATCAATTGGCATGGCACCGGGTTTAAAAGTGAAAGTAATATTAGTTTCACTATTGCTCACTGTACCTGAAAGAGTTCCGGTAATTGGGGTGTTGTTGGTATCAGTAGTATTAATGCTTCCTTCAATCTTGAAAATACTATTGTCAGTGCTGGTAACTTTAACATCAGTTACTGTGAAGTCTCCTAAATTCATAGCTCTGCCTGTTTGAGAACTGTTCAAGTTAGATAGTCCTTTAAGAGTAAGCTCTACAGTATCATCCGATGAACGTTTTATGCTGACTTTACAATCTGTGATATCCGGATATGTAGTCGATCCGACACTGACTGATAAATTGGCTTCTTTGTTGTAAGTACCCGAAACGTGATATGATATAGGCAATGTCCCTTGTATAAATTCAATAGTAAGCCCTCCCATCACACTTGGTACATTCACTTTAAGGGTTAGTTTTTGCTGTTCATCTATGCTTCCTGTGAGTGTAAAATCTTTAGCACCTGCAGGTTTATCGTTCATGGAGAGTTCTACCTGTCCCGATCCTTCGAATGTTTTGGAAGTAACTTTAATATTATTCAATTTAAACTCACCGGATCCGGAATCATAGGTTACATTTATAGTGCCATCTTCATTGGGAACAATCGTTGCTACAGATTTTTCACCCATTACATAGTCTGTGAACATGGCACAATTACCTATTGAGTAGCCTTCGTATTTTCCAGCTATCTCCTGAGCCTTATTCGTACCGTCATCATCGTTATTACATGCGCTAAAAAGAGATAACATTCCCAAAAGGAGAAGTGTGCTCGGTGTAAATAATTTCTTTTTCATTGTTAAAAATATAAATGTTAATTAATAGTATTTGCCCTTCTTATTGTATTGTATCGTCATCCCACATATTTAAGGTATATCGTGGAATCCATAATCTTGAATTTGTATCGTCTTCTGATATTGTTCTAAACTTATAATCTGTGCATAAAAATTTGTTTAAATGTTTGTTCAAAACTGTTATATAACCATCTGGAGTGAATTTTATACTCCAACTCTTTTCATCATTACTGGCTGGGGCAGATTGATATGGTTGAAAATCACGATATGATAGAAGATAATTCATAAATCCTATTCCTGTCATTTCTTTTCCATATTCACCTTGACAATAGAGAGGAAATTTATAACCTCGATCATTGGGAGCTTTTGCTAATTCTCCGGTTTTTTCATTTTGTAATTTATACATAGGTGTACTTTTGCCTGTAACTATCTCTCCACTTTTACTACCTATGATACCTAAATTATTTCCTCTCTTTTCTAATTCAGCAAGTATTTTGGTTTTTATTTTAGGATCATCTGTAAGTTCCCAAATGCCAATCATTTTTTTTGTGTCACTAGCTACTAAAACAGATGTCTCTTTATTGATGCTTTTTATCCATTCCTTGTAATTGAAAATATCTGAGTTGATTGTTCCATCTTCTTCTATGTATCTTTTTACAGCCTGAATTTCTGACCCTCCTGCTTGGAGAATAGTTAATGATGTGTTCTTTAAATAGTTACTTTTGCTTATTGAAGAGGATGCAGATGCACTGATTATTTTAAAAATTTTAGTTGAAAACTTAAAGAGTTCATCTTTATTGTCAGAATGATCTATAGCTGATGTTACTACACTTAATTTTCCTCCTAAAACGAAGTCTACAAGTACATGCGTACCGTAATCATTTATGATTTCTGTTCCACTGGCATGTTTTAATGCGTATCTAAATTCATCAGTTAAGAAGTATTTTAGACGTTCTATACTTGAGGAACTTAAGTATAATCTACGGACATTTCGAATAATATCCATCTTATAAAAAGAATATTCATCTTTTGTTTCAAAATTACTGTCGTACTCTGCAGAAAACTGTATTCCTCCCCACGGAAGAAAACCTAGTTTTAGTTTACCTTTTGCGGAAATAGATTTCTTAAACTCTTTTTTGGATTTTTCAAATATTTCAGTCGCCGTGACATCTCCATGCATAATGGATTCTTCTATAATACCTTTTGGAAATATTTTTTTTTCACCTGTCATTGGATCTATTCCCACGCCTGACTCAAATCTTTTTAAATCGATAACTTTATTAGCCGCTCCGTTAGGATTATCTCCTGTTGCATATAAACAGTTATATCCATAGCCTATTAAATCATTGGCTCCATCTCCCGAAGAACGGGTTATTTGAGGAGAATATGTGATAGTCTTAATTGTGATTCCATTTTCTTGTGGTAATTGCCCCAATTCATTATTAGGATTATCTGTGATCAGATCTGTTTTATTGCATGATACTATAATGAAACTAATTCCCAAAAGACTTAGTTTGATCAATAGTTTGGAATAATTCTTATATGAAATTTCTTCTCTTTTCATTCCTATATTGTTTAATTTATAACTGTTTGCAAAGGTAGGTGCACTAAAAAGGTGTTACAATACCTAAACAGAATGAAAAAGACTGGACTCAGTACCTATTAATAAGTAGATGTGCTGGTGAATAGGGAACGAAAGAGTGGCCTGTGCCATGATCTGTAAAAATATGGTATATACAAGCAAGGAAAAACAACTTTACTTAGCTATTCATTTTGTATATTGTTATCATATATGTGGCAAAGAATTGAAATAGCATGTGATAGTTATGGCTTTTCTGAAAAGTGATCCAAGTGTTATGCTATTGTCCGAAAACAATTCAGTTTTTGAAGACAATAATATCTCTTGTAAGACCTAGGAGTAGTATTGCGGATGGTCGTAGCGGGAGTTTTGGTGATGACTGCAGTAAGGTTGATAGGGTATCCGACCGTTTCTGAACATTGAGATTTCTTCATACTATGATCGTACGGCAGACTTGTCTCCCCATATGTGGCTATCGGTTGTCTGATAATTAGATATTAGTAGGTATTGCCTTCACTTGGTGATCTGCGTACTTTTGTGCCATCACCAAAACGTTAAAGTTATGATGGAACTAATCAGCAGAACCCGCAATGGAATGATCACTTACTGTGCCCATTGTAAAGTGTATCATCTGGAATTTGGCAACCTTTTCTTTCGTCTGTCCGAAGCCGGATTTGAGTGTCTACGCAATTATATTGTATCGATTAACGGACCTTACTGTGAGAGGTCGAACAGGAAAATGAATGCCAACCGGAAGATCTTTCTGAAATTGCCGGCCCAGAATGTCTATTTCTGTGTCTGTACGGCCGAACTTGAAGAACTGAAGTCTCTGGTCTTGCTGCAGTCGCCGGCCGTTGAAGAAACGGATGGCTTGATACCTTTTATGCATGATATTTCATTGAACTAATCTGCCGGTTTGTCTGTTTTTAGAATAGATAAATATCTTAATCGAGCATGGCACATTCTCACGAACATCATCACGAGCACGTCCACGAACTGACGTCGCTCAATAAATCTTTTATAATTGGCATTACGCTGAATATTCTGTTTGTCCTCGTTGAGTTCGGCATCGGTTTCTATTATGATTCTTTGGGGTTGCTTTCCGATGCCGGGCACAACTTGGGAGATGTGGCAAGCCTTGTGCTTGCCATGCTTGCTTTCCGGTTGGCAAAGGTGCATCCCAACAGTCGTTATACATACGGTTATAAAAAGAGTACGGTACTGGTATCTCTGCTCAATGCCGTTATTCTTCTGGTTGCCGTCGGCATTATCATCACCGAGAGTATAGAGAAGTTGTTCCATCCCGTTCCGGTTGAAGGTGCTGCCATTGCCTGGACGGCAGGTGTGGGAGTGGTTATCAATGCCGTTACAGCCTGGCTTTTTATGAAAGATAAGGAAAAAGACCTCAACGTGAAAGGAGCTTATCTGCATATGGCTGCCGATACGTTGGTATCGGTGGGAGTGGTCATTTCGGGTATTATCATCATGTACACCGGTTGGACACTTGTCGATCCGATCATCGGCCTGGTGATTGCCGTCATCATTGTCATCTCAACCTGGAGCTTACTGCACGACAGCCTCCGCCTTTCGCTCGACGGAGTCCCGGTGGGAATAGATAGTGAAAAGATCGGGCGGGTTATCCTGGAGCAACCCGGTGTGGAGAGTTATCACCATCTGCATATCTGGGCATTGAGCACTACCGAAACAGCATTGACTGCCCATATCGTGATAGGCGATCTCCGCCGTATGGAAGAGGTAAAGCGTGAGGTTAAGCATGAACTGGAACATGTCGGGATCACTCATGCCACTTTAGAATTTGAGTATAAAGGAGCATGTTGCGAAGGGGAGGATTGTATTTCTTAAAGTATATTTTCGAAGAAAAGAGCAATTTGTCAAATTGATATTTAAAATCTTGTAGAATCCCGTATTTGTATCCCTCGTTGGGAGTTGTTCGGAAAAACACCGGGAAATGCCGTTGGCGATTTTGTGTTCGGATACTTAATGTGCCGCATGAACTGCTATCTGTCGCTGATTCGGTTGTAATATGTGAAATATGGATCTCTTATTACCTATATCGTTGCTTTCTGACACTTGGTCGCCGTTCGGAAGCGTGGACGAAGTAGAGTAAAACAGTCTTTTTCAAAGCCTTTTTCCGGTTAGGTTATACCATTTTGACCGGATGATTACTTCATCCGGTAAGTATGGTTACGGCATACTGGCCGGATGGTTACTCCCTTTTTTGTCTATCCTTATTGTTTTTCTGTAAAAGTGAAAAACAGAACCCCGTTTTCAGGACTTCTGGAAGGGGTGAAGTTGGCTGCTAAGTCTTCCGGTTACCCTATATGACCGTTTTTAAATAGAGGGTGCGTTAGCAGAATCTTTTAATTTCTGTCTTTTTGATTGTAAAATATCCGTTCCGCTTTCCTTATGTGAAGGCTTTAGGGTTTGGCGAAGAAAATAACTTCTTCTTTTGCTATAGTCGAAAACAGTTTTTTACGTACCTTTGCGCACATAACAACTAAAATTAACCTTTTTATTTATGTTTACTGATTTATTGCACTCCTCTTATTTCTCTCTCTTCCTTATTGTTGCGTTGGGCTTCATGTTGGGAAGAATCAAGATTAAGGGGCTATCGCTCGACGTGTCGGCGGTTATCTTCATTGCCCTTCTTTTCGGGCATTTCGGTGTGATTATTCCCAAGGAACTGGGGAATTTCGGATTGGTACTTTTTATCTTTACCATCGGTATCCAGGCGGGGCCGGGATTCTTCGATTCTTTCCGCAGTAAGGGGAAGACGCTGATCATTATTACCATGCTTATCATCAGTTCTGCCTGTCTGACTGCTGTCGGGTTAAAGTATGCGTTTGGCATCGATACACCGAGTGTGGTGGGGCTGGTAGCCGGAGCGCTGACCAGTACACCGGGTTTGGCCGTTGCCATCGACAGCACCAACTCTCCGTTGGCTTCTATCGCTTATGGTATTGCCTATCCGTTTGGCGTGATTGGTGTCATCCTGTTTGTGAAGTTGCTGCCGAAGATAATGCGTATCGACCTTGACAAAGAGGCCCGTCGTCTTGAGATAGAGCGTCGCGGACAGTTTCCGGAACTGGGAACCTGCATTTATCGTATCACGAATCCGAGTGTATTCGGCCGTAGCCTGATGCAGATCAATGCACGTGCCATGACAGGAGCCGTTATCTCACGCCTGAAGCATCAGGAAGAGATATCCATTCCGACAGCCCATACGGTGCTCCATGAAGGGGACTACATTCAGGCAGTGGGTAGCGAAGAAGCTCTGACACAACTTGCCGTGCTGGTAGGGGAACGTGAAGAAGGTGAACTTCCGTTGGAAAACACGCAAGAAATCGAATCATTGCTGTTGACCAAGAAAGATATGATCAATAAGCAGTTGGGCGACCTGAACCTGATGAAGAATTTCGGTTGTACCGTGACACGTGTCCGTCGAAGCGGTATCGACCTCTCTCCGTCACCCGACCTGGCATTGAAGTTTGGCGATAAACTGATGGTCGTTGGTGAGAAAGAAGGTATCAAGGGAGTAGCCCGTCTGCTGGGTAATAATGCCAAAAAACTTTCCGACACGGATTTCTTCCCCATTGCTATGGGTATTGTGCTGGGAGTTCTGTTTGGCAAACTCAATATCTCGTTCCCGGGCGGATTATCCTTTTCACCGGGATTGACAGGTGGTGTGCTGATGGTGGCTTTGCTGCTGAGCGCAATAGGCAAGACCGGGCCTATCCTTTGGTCTATGTCCGGACCTGCCAACCAATTGCTTCGTCAGTTGGGACTGTTGCTTTTCCTTGCCGAGGTAGGTACGTCGGCAGGTAAGAATCTGGTCGCTACTTTCCAGGAGAGCGGTCTGCTGCTGTTCGGAGTAGGTGCCGCCATTACTTTAGTACCGATGCTGATTGCTGTGTTCGTCGGACGTCTGGTGTTTAAGATCAGCTTGCTCGATTTGCTGGGTACCATTACCGGCGGTATGACCAGTACGCCGGGACTTGCGGCTGCCGACTCGATGGTAGACAGCAATATCCCGAGTGTAGCTTATGCGACGGTATATCCGATTGCAATGGTATTCCTGATCCTGTTTATACAGGTGATTGCGACAGTGGTGTACTAAGCCGGCTGACCATAAAAAGATACTGCGGAGGGCACAGAGCATAACTATTCTTAGGAATAGCGCTCTGTGCCCTCCGTGTCTTCTATAGCCGGCAGCGATTCCTTTCCCACAGCCATCAAACCTTTTCTTGCGGATTTTGTTTACACCCTTGTAACTAATCTCAAGAATTATGGACGCTGCAAATACATCGAATCCCTCTGATAAGAAAAAGTTTATCTGGCTGGTGATATTGCTTATCATCGCTATTGTCGTAGCCGTTGTCTGGTGGTGGAACTATCGAAAATACGTATCTACCATAGATGCAAACCTGGATGGCAGTCGTGTGAATGTGTCCGTCCGTGCGATGGCCCCTTTGTCTGCTGTCTTCAAGCAGGAGGGTGACAGCGTGAAGAGAGGTGAACTGCTGGCTGTGCTCGACAGCACGATGACTGAGGATTACCGGATTGTTTCACCTGTCGATGGCTTGATAGCCAAGCAGTGGGTGGTTCCCGGCGATCTGTTGCAGCCGGGCGAGAACATCTTTACCTTGAACGAGGGCAAGAAACTCTGGGTGACTGTCTACTTGCAGGAGACTAAGTTTGATGAAGTCCGTATGGGACAACAGGCTCTTTTCACCCTCGACGCCTATCCCGGACTGACGTTTTACGGCAAAATCTTCTATATCGGTGCCAATACTGCATCCGAGTTTTCCCTGATTCCCCCTGATAACGCATCGGGCAACTATACAAAGGTGGCCCAGCGGATTCCCCTGAAGATATCAATCGACCGGGTAGAAGGTAAAGAGAAACTGAAAGCCAATCTCCGACTGCTTTCGGGGATGTCTGCTAACGTGAAGATCGTCAAAGAATGAAAGAAAGTTCTTCTTATAAATGGATCGTATTGGGCAACATCATGATAGGCACCTTTATGGCGGTGCTCGATTCTACAGTCGTCAATACCGGGCTGCCTGTGATTATGGGTACGCTCGGTGCGGATATCAATGTGGCCGAATGGGTACTGACCGGATACATGCTTTCGATGGCGAGTATTCTTCCTGCTGCCGGATGGCTGTCCGAACGCTTCGGTTATAAAAAGATATATTTCTTGTCCCTACTCGTATTTACGGCCGGTTCCTTCATGTGTGGCAGTTCATCTACCATCGAAGAGCTGATCTTCTGGCGGGTGATCGAAGGTTTCGGATGCGGCATGCTCCTTCCTGTCGGCATGGCTATTGTGAGCGATGTATTCCCTCCCGAACAACGGGGGACGGCATTGGGGTTCTGGTCCATCGCTTCTGCCGCTTCGGTCTCTTTCGGGCCTGCTATCGGTGGATACCTGGTAGATTATATGGACTGGAACTATATCTTTTATGTCAACATCCCAATAGGAATCCTGGCCCTGATCGTCACTGCCATTGTGCAAAAGGAACATGTGAAAGGAACCGGAGTTCCTTTCGATATCCCGGGTTTCATCACTTCAGCCATCTTCTTGCCTGTCTTCATGTACGGGCTTTCCGAAGTCAATTCGTCAACCAATTCCATGGGATGGAGCAGTCCCGTAGTACTTGGTGCCATGTGGATTGCAGTGGTCACTTTTATTCTTTTCCTTTATTTCGAGTTTACCGTCAAGACACCGCTGATCAATCTGCGCCTGTTTGTCGACAGGGACTTTGCGTTGTCCAACCTGATTCTGTTTGTTTTTGGTATCGGCATGTTCGGCAGTACGTTTTTGATTCCGCTCTATTTACAGGATAATCTGGGCTATTCGGCTTTGCAGGCCGGTATGTTTTTCATGCCAGTGGGGATTATCCAGGGAGTGGCTTCTCCTTTGTCCGGCAAACTGATGCAACGGATCAACCCCAAGGTCTTTATCGTGTCGGGAATCCTGTTGATGGCTTTGAGTTTCTATATGAACTATTATCTGTCTTTTCTGACCGAGAAGTGGTACATCATGCTGAGTCTTTATCTGCGCGGGCTGGGTATGGGATTGCTCTTCACCCCGTTGCTGACCCTGTCACTGGTGAATATCCGTAACAGTGATATGGCACAGGCTTCCAGTATCACGAACATTGTCCGGCAGATGGGAGGAAGTTTCGGAGTAGCCATCTTCAGTCATCTGCTGACACAGCGTACGGCTTTTCACACGCAGCGATATGGCGAAGCACTCAACTATACAGGAGACGTATACCGGCAGACCCTTCATTCCTTGAGCCGCTTTATAGAACATACAGGGGGCAGAACGCCCGATACAGCCCAAGAAGTGGCGGAGATGCTGATATTGAAGCGTATCGATCTGGAGGGATACATCAGTGCCATTAACGACGATTTCTTTATCGCCTTTATCATCACGTTGCTGTGTGTCGTTCCGGTACTGTTTCTCAGGACGAAGAAAGGATAGCATGAAGCAGGCCGGGAGTTGAGGCCTGAGTTTGTTTCTGTAAGGAGTGCTGCAAGGTTATCTACTTTATTGACTTTATTTTTCCAGGTTCTGATTCATTTTGTTACTTTTGTACCTAATTTAATAATCACATTATAAAAACAACAAAAACATGCGACAAACAATTGCTTCAAAAACTCCCCGTATCGAGGTAGTGGACGCATTGCGCGGTTTTGCCGTGATGGCGATCCTGCTGGTTCATAACCTTGAGCACTTTATCTTTCCTGTATATCCCGACGCAGCCTCCCAACCGGGATGGCTCAATATCCTCGACGAAGGGGTATTCAGTGTGACATTTTCTTTATTTGCCGGGAAAGCGTATGCTATTTTTGCTTTGCTTTTCGGGTTGACGTTCTATATACAGTATACCAACCAACAGAAGAAAGGCAAGGATTTTGGTTACCGTTTTCTTTGGCGTCTGCTCCTGTTGGGTGGTTTTGCCACTTTGAATGCGGCATTCTTCCCCGCAGGAGATGTGTTGCTGCTATTCTGTGTGGTAGGTATTTTCCTGTTTATTGTCCGTAAGTGGAGTGACCGTACGGTATTTATCCTGGCCATTTTCCTGCTGCTGCAACCGGTGGAATGGTATCATTACGTGATGAATCTTTTCAATCCCGCCCATTCTTTGCCCGACCTGGGAGTCGGTCAGATGTATGGCGAAGTAGCCGAATATACCAAGGAAGGAGATTTCTGGAAGTTTATCTGGGGAAATGTAACCTTGGGACAAAAAGCGAGCCTGTTCTGGGCAATAGGTGCAGGACGCTTCCTGCAGACAGCCGGACTGTTTCTGCTGGGAATGTTGATCGGACGAAAGCAACTCTTCGTTGCTTCGGAGGCCACGATCCGCTTTTGGGTGAAAGCCCTGATCTGGAGTGCCGTTCTGTTTGGTCCTCTCTATCAGTTGAAAGTGCAATTGATGGATGCCGGACAGCCGGATATGATACGCCAGACGGTAGGGGTAGTGATGGATATGTGGCAAAAGTTTGCTTTCACAATAGTATTGGTCGCTTCGTTCGTGCTGCTATATCAAACGGAGAAATTCAGGAAGCTGACAGCCGATTTGCGGTTTTATGGTAAGATGAGTCTGACGAACTACATCTCCCAGTCTATTGCCGGAGCTATTATTTATTTCCCGTTCGCGCTGTATCTGGCCCCTTATTGCGGTTATACCGTCAGCCTGCTGATAGGCTTTGCATTCTTCCTTTTGCAGGTTCGTTTCTGTAAATGGTGGCTGAAGGCGCATAAGCAGGGACCTTTGGAAAGCATCTGGCATAAACTGACCTGGATTCGTTCGGAATAACGGCTGGGATGGATTCGTCCATCGGCCGTATCTATGGAAACGGGGTGTGTCATTATTCACAGATGACACACCCCGTTTTTTTATATATGCCGCCTGGAGACCGAAAATATCCAATAAGATTAAAAATGTGTGAACAATCTGTCCGGATGCGGTGTTACATTTATTATCCCTATAAATAGGGATTGTTCCATTATGGAATACTTCTTATCTTTGCCACAAAACTAAACGGATGAAACAAGGGTGCCTGAAAATAATGAGATGGTTTCTGCCTGTGCTATTTATATCGTACATGGCAGGTATCACACTCTTTACTCACTCGCATGTAGTGAATGGGGTGACCATTGTCCATTCGCACCCGTTTAAGAAAGACTCTCCCCATAGTCACACCACGGTCGAATTTCAATTGATTCATTTGCTGAACCACGTGGTAACTACCGGAGCCGGTATCTTTTTTCTCTCTCTTCAGTTTATTGCTTGTCTGCTCTATACCCTTTCGTGGCGTCCGGATAGGGCAGGATACTGTTCGTCCGTCGTGGGCGTGGTATCTTTGCGGGCACCTCCTGCCGGGAGATAGAACATCTCTCTCACTCTCACTGCATTATTTAGAGAAATTTATTTAGTAATTCTACTATCCAAAAATGAAAATGAAGAAATATATATTTTTCCTCGTTAGCCTGTGCTGTGCCCTGTTGCCTGCTATGGCCGACCAACCGGAACATCCGGAACTGAAAGCGTCTGATGCCAATATCATCGGCCATGTACTCGATAAAAAAACAGGTGAACACCTCTCTTATATAACAATCGCCCTGAAAGGAACTACCATCGGTACGGTGACGGATGCCACCGGACACTATTTCCTGAAAAACCTTCCCGAAGGGAATTTTGTGCTCGAAGCCAGTTCGGTGGGGTATAAAACTATCAGTCGCAATGTCAGTCTCAAGAAAGGAAAGACACTTGAAGAAAATTTTGAGTTGGAAGAAGATGCCGTAGCGCTTGACGGAGTGGTAGTGTCGGCCAATCGCAGCGTGACCAAACGGCGCTTGGCACCTACATTGGTCAATGTGGTAGATATGAAGATGTTTGAGAATACAAACTCGCCTACACTTTCGCAGGGGCTTAACTTCCAGCCCGGTGTCCGGGTCGAAACGAACTGTCAGAATTGCGGTTTCCAGCAGGTGCGCATCAATGGACTGGACGGTCCGTATACACAGATTCTTATCGATTCGCGTCCCATCTTCAGTGCCCTTTCCGGTGTTTACGGGTTGGAACAGATTCCTGCCAATATGATCGAGCGGGTAGAGGTGATGCGAGGCGGAGGTTCTGCCCTGTTCGGTTCGTCCGCTATTGCCGGAACCATTAATATCATCACCAAGGAGCCATTGCGCAATTCGGGGCAGTTGGCACATACTCTTACTTCTATCGGCGGCAGCTCGTCTTTCGATAATAATACTTCGCTGAACGCATCGCTGGTGACCGATGATCATCGGGCGGGACTTTATGTGTTCGGACAGAACCGTCACCGGGATGCGTACGATCATGATGGAGACGGTTATTCCGAAATGCCGAAACTTAAAAACCAGACAGTCGGCTTCCGTTCGTTCCTCAAGACAAGCACTTATTCTAAGTTGACATTTGAGTATCATCACTTACAGGAGTTTCGTCGTGGCGGAAACCTGCTGAACCGTCCGCCTCACGAGGCTGACATTGCCGAGCAGATTCAGCACTCCATCAACGGTGGTGGCTTGAAATTCGATTATTTTGCTCCGAATGAAAAACACCGTCTGACCGTTTATACTTCGGCACAGCATACGGACCGCGACAGTTATTATGGCAGCAAAAAAGACCAGAACGCCTATGGAAAGACAACGGACCTGACATTTATCGGCGGTTCTCAATATGTGTACAGTTTCGGTAAATGCCTTTTCATGCCTGCCGACCTGACTGCGGGATTGGAGTATAACCGGGATAACCTGAAGGACGATATGTGGGGATACAACCGTTATACGAAGCAGACGGTAAATATTGGTAGTGCTTTTTTGCAGAATGAATGGAAAAACGAGAAATGGAGCATTCTGTTGGGCGGACGTCTGGATAAGCACAATCTGATCAACCATGTTATCTTTAGCCCTCGTGCCAATCTCCGTTTCAATCCTTCCGAGGACATTAATCTTCGCCTGAGTTATTCGTCGGGCTTCCGTGCCCCGCAAGCTTTCGACGAAGACCTGCATATTGAGAATGTAGGCGGAACGGTGTCGATGATTGAGCGTGCCAAGAATCTGAAAGAGGAAAAATCTCAGAGTTTCAGCGCTTCAGCCGATATGTATCATCGTTTCGGTGCTTTTCAGGTAAACTTCCTGGTTGAAGGTTTTTATACCAGACTGTCGGATGTATTTGTACTCGAGAACATCGGAGAGCGGGACGGCATTCTTATCAAAGAGCGCCGTAACGGATCGGGAGCCAAAGTATTGGGACTGTCGATGGAGGGAAAAATGGCTTATCTCTCTTTGTTCCAGTTACAGGCAGGAGTCACGTTGCAACAGAGCCGTTATGACGAACCGGAAAAGTGGAGCGAAACGGCACCGGCCGAGAAGAAGATTTTCCGTACGCCGAATACCTATGGGTACTTTACGGCAACGTATATGCCGATCAAGCCTCTGTCATTATCCCTGTCGGGCACGTACACCGGATCGATGCTGGTGCAGCACATGGCCGGTTATATTGACAAAGATGTGGCGGTGAATACGCGGGATTTCTTCGATATGGGAGTCAAGGTGGCCTATGATTTCAAACTTTATAAGTCGGTGGACCTGCAATTGAGTGCAGGTGTGCAGAATGTGTTCAATGCTTATCAGAACGATTTCGACCAGGGAGTGGAGCGTGACTCCGGATATATTTATGGTCCGGCTGCTCCGCGAAGCTATTTCGCCGGAATAAAGATCAGCTATTAACCCCGTTACATTTGAATGGAAACCGAGCTTCTGTTCGGTCGAGATGAAGGCTCTGTTCCGACCGGACAGAGCCTTTATTTTGCCCGGACGGAGGCTCTGATTGAAAAAAGTATCATGTTGAACACAAATATCTGATTTATTGTTTTTATATTTGTCGGCAGATTGGTTCGCCGAAGCTTTCCTGCTTTGGGCGATTAAAAGGGAATCGGGTGTAACTCCCGGACAGTCCCGCTGCTGTGAAGCTTTATTATAAACATTCCGACAGGATACTCTTTGGCCACTGACTCGTGTAGTCGGGAAGGCGTTCGGAATGGAAGCTAAGTCAGAAGACCTGCCACTCTCGCTGATAAGTCTTGGTTCCTCGTGGGTTAGGAGCGAAGCACGATAGTAACAATCAATATTAAAAACGTAGAACGTATGGAAAACGTAGTTCCTCCGTTCAAAGTAGACGTTGCCGGTACTTTTCTTTTGCCCGCTGCATTGAGAGAAGCCCGTGAGCAATATCGAAACGAACAAATCAGCCTGCTGACCTTGCGTGCTGTCGAAGATGCCGAGATACGGAATCTGGTAGACAGACTGAAGGCAGAAGGGTTGAAGGTGGTCACTGACGGCCGTTTCCGCAGTGATGCGTGGCCGCTCGACTTTATGTGCGGATTGGATGGTATCCGGTTCCGGGATGACAGAAAGACCTCTGTCGAACTGACCGGTCGGATCGATGTACATCACCATCCTGTGCTCGATGATTTTGTCTTTCTTACCGGGGTGACCGGTGGAGATGTAATAGCTAAGCAAGTGCTTCCTGCGCCTTCGCGCCTGCTGGCAGAATTAATGAAAGACGCAAACCGGACCGAACTCGATTCGGTCTATCCCGACCGTGAGATACTGTTGGTAGACCTTGCACAGACGTATCAGAAACTGATTATGGAACTGTACAGATCGGGATGCCGTTATCTGCAACTCGATGATGCAACGCGTACGGTGACGGATAACGCGATCCGTGTCAACAACATGGCATTGGAGAATCTTCCCGCCGATCTTTTCATTGCTTTTCATTCACCTACCGAGATGCTTTTCTCGCTACAGGGGATTCATGCTTTTTTCCTCGATTACGATTCGGAATGTTGCGGCAAGAACCGTTTGTTGTGGTTCATCCGCGAGAAGCAATCTGTGTTTGGCTTCGTACTTTCCCATTATCCCGTGGAGGAAGAGCTGGAAGAGTTGAGAGCCAAGATCGACCAGATCATACGTTATATTCCTTCGCACCGTTTCTCGCTGTGCATACCCAATGCCGAAGTGTTGCCTTCGGAATCTTATGAAGCTGCTGAAGAAAAACAGTGGCATACATTGAAAATGGCTGAAATGGTTGCCGGAGAACTCTGGCCGGAAGAAGGATAGAAATTCTTTATAACTATAGTATATTTTCGTGGAACAGATTCGTGAGAAGCTGTTTAGAGGGGTCCGGGCGATGTGATTTCGACCGGACTTTTTTATCTCTTTCCGGAAAATAATGTATCTTTGACCTCTGAAATAACCATATCTCTGTTTTTACAACTATGAAGACACATAAACTGCTATTCGTCATACTGCTGGGCACTGTCTGCATCTCCTGTGGTCATCCGCCTCACAAAACCGGAAGTGAGAAGGAAGCGCTGGGCAAACTCCTTTTTCATGATACTTCACTGTCCGAGCCACCCGGGCAATCGTGTGCCACCTGCCATGCTTCTTCCAAGGGATTTGCCGATGAACAAGCCCGTGCCATATCCGAAGGAGCCGTCCAGGGACTCTTTTCCCAGCGCAACTCCATGTCAGTGTGCTATGTGGCCTTTGTGCCCGAATTGCATTATGACGATGATGACGAAAACTATGTGGGAGGTTTGTTCTGGGACGGTCGTTCTCCCTCCTTGCAGGATCAGGCAGGCATTCCGCTCTTGAATCCTGTGGAAATGGGAAATAGGGACAAACAGATGGTGGCGGAGAAAGTGAAGCGGACTCCGTATTATGACCGGATAGTGCAGATATATGGAGAGACAGAACATGCCGATTCTTTGTTTGCCCATGTTACGGACGCATTGGCCGCTTATCAGGCATCCAGGGAGATCAATCCCTTTACATCCAAGTATGATGCGTATAAAAAAGGAAATTATCAGCTGACCGAACAGGAAGCGAGAGGCAAGGAACTGTTCAAAGATAAGGGGCAGTGTGCCGAATGTCATATCCTGGACCGTGACAAACGTGCGCATCGCACGCTGTTTACCGATCATACTTATGATAATCTGGGCATTCCGAAGTTGCCGGATCATCCTCACTATAAGGTAGCGGCAGAATATTTTCTGTTAACTGCGGATTCGGTTGATCTGGGACTGGGAGCCATTGTGAATGCCGAAAGCGAAAATGGCAAGTTCCGTGTACCCACGTTGCGAAATGTCGAACTGACGGCTCCGTATGGTCATAATGGCTATTTTAAGACACTCGAGGAGATTGTACATTTCTATAACGTGCGGGATGTGAGTGATGAATTTCCTCCTGCCGAGTATCCTGCCACCGTGAACAAGGAGGAACTGGGAAACCTCGGACTGACACAGGAAGAAGAAGCCGATATCGTGGCATTTATGAAAACACTGACCGACGGCTATATGAAAGTGCATAAATCGGAGAAGCGCTAGAAACACGAAGAGCGGCCTCGATACCTGTTGGAAGGAGAGGCCGCTTCAGGAATCATTGTTTCAATAATACTTTATCGATGTATCCTTTTAATTGCTCCTTGGATAAAGCTCCCATATTGACCTGGGGTTCGCCTTTCATCGGCACAAACCAAATGGTAGGAATACTCTGAATACCAAAGTCTCTTGCCAGTTCCGGCTCTTTATCGACATTTACTTTATAGATATAAATCTTTCCGGCATACTCTTTGGATAATTCTTCAAGTATCGGGGCCACCATTTTGCAGGGACCGCACCAGTCGGCGTAGAAGTCGACAATAGCCGGTTTGTCACCCAGATACTTCCACTCTTTGGAATGGTTTTCGTAGTCGGCTATCTTTTTCAGAAATTCCGCACGGGTCAGGTGAATGGTGCCCGATTGTGGCTTTTCGGCTTGTACCGTATCTGTAGCGGTGGTCGATTTATTCTCGGATGTTCCTTTGCAAGATGCGAAAGCCAACAGTCCCATGAATAGGAAGGGGATAAGAATGCTCTTTTTCATTTTTTCTGCTTTTTAATGGTTATTAATGGATGATTTCTTTTTTCCAGGTGATACCACTGATGTCGGTCAGTACTAATTCATACTTTCCTTTGGGCAAACTGCCTATAGCCGTATCATCGATTGTAAGGGTCGCTTTGCTTCCGAGTGGGATTACCAGGCTGTGCTTACCCGGAGCTACCCGGGCAATGTATTTATTATCGATATTTCCGATCGGGAAGTCTGCTAATTCTTCTCCTTTCTTTTCCAGCACAATGTCTCCATCGGCATTCTTCAGGCTGATACCAATCAGGAAAGAACCGTATACATCGACACCTTCAACGCGATAAACACTGAATGACAGAGAGTTGTTCTCTATTTGTGCGTCGGATATTTCAATTTTCGGTTTGACGGACTTGTTATGAAGGGGGCCCCAGACGCCATTGTGGAACTCTTGGTTGGTATATAGGCTCAGTGTGAAGATAACGATGGCACCTGCCACGCTGACATTGGCAAATCGCTTGGCGCTTACAGGCAATTCTCCGGAAGTCAGCCATGACAGCCAGGCTGCTTTCTTCTTTAAAGAGAATTTCCGCTCTATCAGATGGTCGACCGAGTACTTTCCTCCGCCGGAAAGGAAGATGGTGAAACCGGCGGCTACACCCAGAATACCGATCTGCCATTCGTCCAGACAGGTGGTTCCCAACCATCCTGACCCCAGGAGAATGCCGGTGGCCAGACTGAATACGCCGATACTCATCAGACGGGTGAAGAACCCCAACATATAAAGCAGTCCGACTATACCTTCTACAAGAGTAAAAATCACCATTGCCCACCATAGCATATCAGGTGTCGATACCAGATATTCGATGACTGGGCGGATACCTATCGAATTGGGAAGGAAATGGTTAAACTTCTCTCCGATGTATCCGGCACTGTCCGGTATCAGCTTATTCTCGAGTACGAGGCGTCGCCAGAAAGCCGAAAAGTAAGTCCATCCCACTACAAGACGTAGTGAGAGCGTAAAGATGCCTGCAAGTATGTAGGCTCTCGATTGTTCTTGTTCGTTTGTGGTTGTCATAAGAGGTGTGATTAGTTTGTTTTTTTAGGGGTACTGTCTGTTTTAAACAGATTCAAGAGCAGGCCGCCCATAACAGCTCCCCAAAGGGTACTGTTGACCGGTGAAGAGGTAATGGGACAAGTTCCGCTGGTGCAACCTACGTATTTCCAATACAGGAATCCTCCTACAGCTCCAATGACGAGACCGATAAATGTGAGTCTGTTCTTTTTCAAAAATGCTTTAATCATCTTTATTTCAGGGTATTTTAGAATCTGTCAGAATTTTGTTCGAGATTGTTTTGAGATTTATTTTCAAGGATATTCTCTCGTCTCTGTGAAGGCATAGCGGGCTATGTGACGCATGAAAACAAGGAAATAGATCGAAAAAGAGACTCAAAACAGATCGATAAAAACCATATAAAAGTTTATTCCAGGAAAATTTAAACAGGTTCTTAATTAATTGTTTTCTTATAAAACAAATTTCCAACGGAAAATACTACGGGAATAACATTCTTTATGAAATGAAGAAAGAAAGAGGCAGTAGGTGTGTTGTATCCGGTAGAGAGGTAGTTCGGTTGGGGGGTGAATTGATTTCACCACAAATTGAAACAGAGTCCTACGGAGTTTTCTGTTATTTTCTTCTCTGTGGAACTCTGTGTTACCCTGTGATGGTGAGACTTTCTAATAGTTCATCTCCCTATGGCATTAATGCATTGGCCTGATGAACCTTGTTACCTGTACTGAAAGCAAGCTGCAACTCAGCCGGCAATCTTTATATTCCCTTTTTTGTTGCAATAGCGTTTGCACTGTTGGCAGATGTCGTATCCGAGCATGGCACCCAGAATGAAATCTTCTTCCGGAGTGAGATGGTTTAAAGGCCGAATAATGATATGTCGTATGGCATCCATACATTCGGCCTTACCAAAGAACAGATTTATCTTATTGGCGTTTACTTCTTGTATCAGGTAGCTGATATTCTGTCTTTCCAGACGGCGTATGGCAAAAGCTTCGTGTTCCTTGTTCATCGTATAGAGTACCATGTTGCGTACTCCCTTCTTGAATTCGTATACATGGTTCAGGAAAATTCGTATTTCCCCCGGACCCTTTCGTTCGATAGCCATAACGTTCGTTGGAGTTTTTAAATTAGTTGATACATTCTTTTTTCAAGGCTTCAGTCCATTGAGCGATACGCTCGTCGGTTTTGCCATCTTCGTTCACTTCATCTAAAGGAAGTCCTACAAACTTGCCGTTGATTACCGCAACAGAAGAGTCGAATGTGTAGCCCGACGGATCGGTTGCCCCGCAGAAGGTGCAGTGGGTGTCTTTAAGTTCTTCGTATAAGATGCCGATACCGTCGCAGAAGGTGTCACTGTAAGAGTCTGAATCGCCACAGCCGAAGAGGGCTACGAATTTGTGAGACAAGTCAGCCTTCTTCAGCACTTTGATACCGTCGTACCAGTCATCCTGAAGCTCGCCTGCTCCCCACGTAGAGGTGCCCAGTACTAATACATCATATTCTTTCACTAACTCGTCGTTCAGTTTTGATGCATCGTGGATGTCACCATTGGGAACGTTCAGTTTTTCTGCAATCCGGTGGGCTACATCTTCGGTAGTCCCCGTTGTGGAACCGTAAAATACTCCAATCTTATTCATTTCTGATCTTGTTTTTAAATGATACGGCAAAGATAGGCGGTCCGGCAGAAATAGAAAATCCCCATTTATAATGGAAATAGCAGGGTAGCTATCACTATAAATGGGGAGGGGAGGGGGCGATTGTTATCAATGGTGGAATAGGCGGATACCTGTAAAGGCCATTGCTATGTCATATTTATCACAAGTTTCTATCACATGATCGTCACGAACAGAACCTCCCGGTTGGGCAATGTAGCTCACACCGCTTTTGTGCGCGCGCTCAATGTTGTCTCCAAACGGGAAGAAAGCGTCCGATCCTAAAGCTACGCCCGATTGGGTATCGAGCCATGCACGTTTTTCTTCACGGGTCAGCACTTCCGGTTTCCGGGTGAAGAATTGTTCCCATACACCATCGGCCAGTACGTCCATGTAGTCGTCCGAGATGTATACATCGATTGTATTGTCGCGGTCGGCACGGCGTATTTTTTCTTTCCAGGGCAGATTCATTACTTTCGGGTGTTGGCGCAAATACCAGATATCGGCTTTGTTTCCGGCCAGGCGGGTACAATGAATGCGTGATTGCTGTCCTGCACCGATGCCGATGGCTTGTCCGTCTTTGGCATAGCAGACAGAGTTGGATTGTGTATATTTTAAAGTGATCAGTGCGATAATCAGGTCGCGTTGGGCATCGGCCGGGATGATCCGGTTACGGGTAGGCATTTCCTTTAGCAGGCTTTCGTCTATCTTCAGTTCGTTTCGTCCCTGTTCAAATGTGATTCCGAATACATCCTTATGTTCGATGGGAGCCGGACGGTAGGCCGGATCGATCTTGATGACATTATATGTACCTTTACGTTTGTTTCTCAGGATCTCAAGTGCTTCCGGAGTATAGCCGGGAGCAATCACGCCATCCGATACTTCACGGTTGATGATTCGGGCAGTCGGTTCGTCACAGATATCGGAAAGGGCGATAAAGTCTCCGTATGATGACATTCGGTCCGCACCTCGGGCACGGGCGTATGCAGTTGCCATCGGAGAGAGTTCCATGTCGTCTACGAAATAAATCTTCTTCAACGTGTCGTTCATTTCTACTGCTACCGCAGCACCTGCCGGGCTTACATGCTTGAATGAAGCAGCTGCCGGAAGTCCGGTCGCTTCTTTCAGCTCTTTCACTAATTGCCAACTGTTGAGGGCGTCCAATAGATTGATATATCCGGGGCGTCCGTTCAGGACTTCGATAGGCAACTCACCTTCTTTAATAAAGATACGCGCGGGCTTTTGGTTGGGGTTGCAACCGTATTTCAGTTCCAGTTCGTTTGTCATATTGTTTATGTTTTAGTTGAATTGTGCAAAGGTAAAAAATAGTGGTGAACGATGAATAATAATCTGTGATTTTGTTGCTTGCAGACCGTCCTGTTTAGTCATTTCTTGTCCTTTTTTAGTCTGTTTATAGTGAAAATACCTATTTATAGTGATTGTATACCATTAAAATATTGTGTTTCTTTGCACCCGTAATATAAATAAGGTGTTTGATGGATAAACTGCAAAAATATAAGCCTACCGATAAAATGATCGACCTTATCGGTGATAATTATTCTCTTTTACAAGTTATGAGCCGGTTTGGACTTTCGCTGGGGTTTGGTGACAAAACGGTGAAAGAAGTCTGCGAAATGAATAATGTCGATTGTCAGACGTTTCTGGTAGTCGTTAACTTCATGGCCGAGGGATTCTCGCGTATGGACGGCAGTGCCGACGATATTTCGATACCGGCCCTGGTCGATTATCTGAGACAGGCGCATATTTATTTTCTTGATTACTGCCTGCCTGCCATCCGGAGGAAACTGATTGAAGCCATTGACTGTTCGCAGGACGATGTCTCCTTCCTTATTCTAAAGTTCTTTGACGGATATATGCGGGAGGTACGCAAGCACATGGAGTATGAAGAAAAGACAGTGTTTAAGTATGTAGATACGCTGATTCATGGCAATGCTCCCAAGAATTATCAGATCAGCACCTTCTCGAAACATCACGATCAGGTAGGGGAACGCCTAACGGAACTGAAGAACATTATTATTAAATACTGTCCTGCCAAGGCCAATACCAATGTGCTGAATGCTGCCTTGTTCGATATATATGCTTGCGAAGAGGGACTTGAATCACATTGCAAAGTAGAAGATTATCTGTTTGTTCCTGCCATTCTGAAATTGGAAAGGAGGATGCGAGAAAATGAAAAATAATGAATCAATCCGTATAGCTGTCGCCGAGACTTCGGTGATCATACGCAGTGGTCTGACACTGGCCCTGAAACGTTTACCCAATTTAAAGATTCAACCGGTGGAGTTGTTGTCGGTAGAGGCGCTTAATGATTGTCTGCGTACGCAGTTTCCTGACATACTGGTTGTCAATCCCACCTTTGGTGACTTTTTTGATGTGGCGCGTTTCCGTGAAGAGACTGCCGGCAAAGGAATCCGGGTAGTAGCGTTGGTCAGTTCGTTTATCGATGCTTCGTTGCTCAGTAAATATGATGCGTCTTTTTCTATTTTCGATGATTTGGAGGCATTGGCCAATAAAATCAATCTTTTGCAGAATATCGAGCCCGAAGAAGAGGAGGACAGTCAAGAGAATTTGAGCCAGCGTGAAAAGGAGATTGTGATTTGTGTGGTGAAAGGAATGACCAATAAGGAGATAGCCGAAAAGCTGTTCCTCTCCATCCATACTGTGATTACACATCGCAGAAACATCAGCAAGAAGTTGCAAATACACAGTGCGGCCGGTCTGACCATCTATGCTATTGTAAATAAGCTGGTTGAGCTTAGTGATGTGAAGGATTTATAGCTCTAAAAGAATGTTATAAAACATAAAAGCGTTTGCTGAATCCGAAAAAAGCCGTACCTTTGCAGTGCAGTTGAGAAATTGCTATTTAAGGTAAAATAGAATATTAGGTATTAGATAAAGATTTAAGGTATTAAAAAGTTTCAAGTGATTTTCAATTAGGTAAAGATTTTTAAAGGTAAAAGAAGAATAGGTTATTGAAAGTTTTTTAGGTAAAAAGAAGATTGTGTTTTTAGGAATTTTGAGGTAATAAAGAAAAGCCTTTATGGCTTTTCTGATGTGGGGCGGGTAATTCTACTTAAGAATTTACTCGTTTTTTTTATGCTCGGAACTCACTGCAAATTATGTGGATAAATAATTTATTTCATTGAGAATCAGATGATGGAATCTGTATTGATCCGTGTAATCTGTGGTGAAATAGATTCATAACAAAATCCCGACGAAATCACTTCGGCGGGATTGTTTCTTTTACTCAAATGTGGCTACGTAATAAAATTATGACTAATTAATTAAATTCTGATACTGCAAAGATAGGCGGTTTCGGCGGTTGCCACAATCCCCTTTTTAGGGTATATTATGTAGAGTATCTCACTATATGTAGTTACTTTCCGTTTTTTGAGACTGTTTTTTCCCAGGTTCGGCTCTCCGGATTGAACTGTTTGACTACTTTAGCCGGACTGCCGGCACAGACAGAGTAGGGAGGGATGGAGCGACTGACTACACTTCCGGCAGCTACTACGCAATGTTTGCCCAGTGTCACGCCGGGTAAAATCACCGAATTGGCACCTACCCATACATCATCTTCAATCGTGATGGGTTGTGTGCTTACTCCTTGTTCGTCTATCCGCTTGCCTGTGTCCTGATAATTATGGTTCAGGCCGGTTACGGTTACATTCTGTGCCAGGTTTACATGGTTGCCGATGGTTGCGGGGCCGATAATGGTGTTGCCCAGTCCGATTCGGGTATATTCCCCGATAATCAGGTCGCCTACAGCATTGTTCAGACACGAAAAATCTTCCACTACCGAATACTTCCCGAGAGAGAAGAGATTGAATGGGGGAAGATCCTGGCGTACGCTACGGTAAATCACAGAGCCTTTTCCACGTTTTAGGTAGAGGAAAGAGAATATACGTATCCACCAGTTGGGACGTGTTTTTACCGGATGCATAATAAAACGGTGTACAGCTTGTTTCAGTGCGGGATTCTGTTTGATTTTCTCTTTCAGTGCCATAATCGGGAGAGTTGGTTATTTTTTTGTTTTTTGTCGTACCAGATAATCCGGGATAGCCAGACAAATGATGAACATCAGTATATAAAGTAAGCTCCACCACTTCAGAGACAGGCTCCAATCGTAGCAAAGCAATGCCGTTGCAATAAGTGCAATACTTATTAAATTCGTTTTCCGGGAAGGAAGAATCCATCTGAGTATTTTGTTGCAATAATCCCAGTGGGCAGTGAATATTGCTTCCGGAAGTGCGCGGAGCGCTTTGGAAAATCTTACTTTATAGCGTGGAGCACGTATGTCGCTGCTATAAACTTTCACTTTTTCCAGATATTCCACGAAAATACCTTGCCGGACTAGTCTTCTTTCCAGATTGCTCTTGCGGCTCTTTTGATTCTTTTTCAGCCATTTCAAGTCCAATACCATGTCCGCACCGTATAAAGCCGACGACACTCCCAGGCGGGTTGCCCCTGTCCCGAACAGGGCCTGAGTGATTTCTTCGTTCAGAGCCTGAAAGTATTGTTTGCGGGTCGAACGTTTTTCCGTGATGTGACGGAGTTGAATGGCTTGGATGCCGGCATCGAAAACGCTGTTGATTTCCTCCAGGAAGGCAGGTTCGATCCGGGTGGTTTCTCCCAGGACGACTACACCATCGAAATCATTTTCATTCAGTGCGGCTATAGCTTCTGTCAGATCTTCATAAGTGAATACTTGATATAGCTCTTCCGGATAATGGGGTAAGGGGAGGGAAGTGCTACCCGGGGGAACCAGAATGGCGAATCTATGTCTTTTTCCTGCTTGGGGATATGGAGTGTCGTTTCTTAGAGAAGCTGCTATTGCCAAAACTCCCAGATAAACAGTCATCAGACTGAAGCATAGAAATAAGATGAAATCTGTTGTTTGAATAAAAGTATCCATGATCCGATATCGTACGGTTATACGTTTTCTTTTTGTATAAACGCGGTGAAAGTCCTTAGGATAATCTCCATGTCGAGTAAGAAAGAAAACGTTTGGGCATATTTAATGTCCAGTTGTTTACGTTCATCGGCAGATAACTTTCCACTGCTTCCGCGTTTTTCTACTTGCCAAAGCCCGGTTAGTCCTGCCGGTCCCATAAAGCGGTCAATATATTCATCGCTTGTCAACAGTTCCGCTTCGTAAAGCGGGAGGGGTCGGTTGCCTACGATAGACATATCTCCCTTCAATATATTGACCAATTGCGGCAACTCGTCGATACTGTATTTGCGGATGATGCGTCCTACTTTGGTGATGCGGGGATCATTCTCCAATTTAACGAATGCATTCTTTTTTTCTATCGATTTTTTGCTTGTATAGTTTTGTTCGGATATGATGAAGTCATCTGAAATTAACATGGTCTCTTCTTCGTTCAGTTCTATATCGTCACCGATCAGGAACTCTTCTCCGCTCAGTTCCGGTTCTTCTTCTGTCTGATATTGATTGAGCTGGTTGAAGTCTCTCAGATGCTTGTCTGCGTCAGTGTACATGGAGCGAAACTTCAGGAAGTCGAATATTTTATAATTGCTTCCTACCCGTTTCGACTTGTATACCACAGCACCTTTACTTTCCAGGCGGATGGCTACAGCCGTAATTATCAGTATTGGCGACAAACATAATATGGCGATAGAAGAGAAGACGATATCAAATAATCTTTTCCATAAAGGGAGCTTGAAGAACAGTAGATTTGCTCCTTTTTTGTGGATATCATTAATCTTTTGCTGCTTGCGCCGCATCATAAACTCCGTTATGTCTTTAAAAGTTTCGGGGGTAGAATTAAATGGTATTGAATTATTGATACCGGCCTTCAGGTAAGCGGGCCGTTCTTCCTTATTGATTCCCTCTGTAACGAGAGCGATATATACTCCCGGAAATTTCTTTCTCAGATATTGGATTTCGGGGATGTCTTTTGAGATGATCCGTTGCTCGAAAAGAATCACTATGTCATATTTCTCACGTATTTTATCGATAAATTCGCTTGCTTTTCTACTGTTTTGAATGGCATAAAATGCCCCTTCAGCTATCTTAGAGAATTGTTCGATAGTATCAGCATGTCTCCCAATATAAATGAGATGTAACATTTATTCTATGATTTTTTTGACACGTATTTTTAGTTCCATTGGGTTGAAAGGTTTCAGGATATAATCTACAGCTCCTTCTTGCAGCAGCCTGATCCTTTCACTTGTACTTTCTTCACTGGAAAGCATGATGACGGGTATGTCTTTGAACAACTCATTACATTTTAAATAATGTAGAAATTCGTCCCCTCTCATCAGCGGCATGCGTATATCCGATATAATCAGATCGGGTGTTTTTCCTTCATGTAGCCATTCAAGTGCGTGGATGGGGTCGGGAAAATATTGAATATCATAATCTTTTCCTAAATAGATTGATGCGACCTTAGCGATAGTTTCTTTATCGTCAACAAGTAATATTAGCTTTCTCATAATGTGATTAGTAAGAGTTATGTTGTTTGTCTTGCTGTTTGTTCTCTTGATATGTATGGAGTATGCTTACTCTATACTGCAAATATATATAATATTTTTGTAACAATGTTCTCTAAAAGAAGTGTTTTTATATGAAGACTCTCTTTTAGACATAAAAAAGAGCCGGGAAACGTTTATTGCCCGGCTCACACAATTGTTTGTTTTAATTTTTATTGGTTTGGAACACTTTTGTGTTATCAAAATCGTTCCACCATTTCTTGTTATCCGCTCCGCCCGTGGTGACCCATCCGGCGAATAGAGAATATGCCTTTTGAATCTGTGTATATTCCAATGGCCACTTAAATTGGGTCGGAACCATGATTCCCCAAGCCAGGTTATCTTTACTGATGTAATACTTCTTTCCATTGAGAGAAGAGGCGTCGTTATTCCCTCCGAATAACTCAGTGTTTGCCAGTAGGGTCGGCCGGTATCCGGCTACGTGGATCTCTTTTCGTTTGCTTCCCCTGTCTGTGATGATAAAAATATTCAAGTTATTGATATTAAGAGCATCACTGCTTGGTGCAACAGACGAGTCGAATCTGAGTGTGAAATGAATGGTCTGGGTATTCTTTTGATTGTTGTCACTTCCGGATATCGTGTTGACAAACGAGCCTGTCGGACGTTCCATCAATGCATGTGCATTGTCGAATAGAGGAACTACTGCATACTCTTGTCCCTTCTCTATGTTTTTGTCTGTCAGCTCAAAAGATACCGGCTGATAATTGTCGGCGTAGGTGACAGCTTGTGTGACGGCAGATGCCGGAATTTCATCAAACATGATCGCTGCGGCAATTGTCTTCTGCGCACCGACCGCACGTAGTTCGACAGACAGATCGAATTCGGTGACTTTATTGTGTTTATCTATGCTTATTTTCCTCTTTTTAACCTCCAGTACGATATCGTTCATATCGTAATCTCCATACAAAGGCCATTGGTCTTCAAACAGATATGTATAGTTATGATTGTCATCTACAATGATGGGGAACACCGGATCGGAAGGCTCGGGAGCCGGATCGGGTACCTCTGCTTTTCCGTTGCAGCCGGTAATGATTACGTCCGGACTTTCGGAGAAGGTTACTTCACTTCCTGCCTGATACATGTCCGGATTGGAGCAACTGATCTTTCCGGTGATACACAATCTGCCATTAAAACGGACATCCCAATTTTGGATTTGTACTTTTTCGGTCGCTTTTAATAAAGAGGTTTCATTGCCTTCACCGTTAACCGATAAACCGGATTTAGCAATTATATTTTTGGCTTTTATCATCGAACCATTCGCTAAAGTCACTTTAGCATTGTCATAGAACTCAATATCATCGGCTTCTTCGAAGAGTTCGTTCTCTTCATCGTCTTCTTTTTCTTCGGCTATCACTCCATGATCCAGATAAACGATGCCGCCTGCCTTCATGTGCTCTACAAACAGCATACAATTGTTATATAGCGAACCTCCCGCTCCACCGCTATCATAAGTATCAAATTCCATTTCGCCGAAGTTCACATTCGTACTTCCCGCAGCTTCATATGTCTTAGCTTCTATCTTACATTCTGGCGCATTATATACAATGGAAGGCGTATTTAGCTTTATCGTATTCTCTACATCCAGTTTCCCGAAATTGTGGATGTTGCCTCCTTGCGAAGCATCCAGACTATTCGTGATGTCCGTTTTGTGTCCATTGTAAAGAATATCGTTGGTGTTCAATTTCATATTCTTTGTTTTCAGATCACCGAAATTGCAAATAGTGCTGTATGTGTTACATATCAATTGATCGGATAAAGATACTTCTGCTCCGGATTGGATTGTTAAAGTACTTGTATTCTGCAGCATCAGATATTTTCCATTAATCTTTCCATCCTTCAAAACAATAATATCCAGGAAGTCTTGGGTGACCTGTGCCAGTTCCCAGGTTCCTTGTATATAGACGGTCGCTTTGTTCGAGTTGCTGAGAGAGGTATCTGTGAATTTACCTGAAAAGTTTCCCGTAACAATATAGGTTTGGCCTCCTTGCAGAACCTGTGAAGGACTTGTTACCGGGATAGCCCGGCTGATGTCATAGCTTTGTTCTGTTCTTTTCGGAATGTCAATTCCTCCGTTATTCCCCCTGGTGGTTGCAAAAGCTCTCGTTTTGATTGCAGATGTACCTGTAAAAGAGCACTGAATATGGGAGGTTGACTCGTCGATTTCTACCTGTTTAATCCGGTCTCTGCCACGTGGGTCAGTCTGACGGACATAAAGATATTTGGTATCTTTGGAAGATACCACTTCGGTCTGATAAGTTTCTCCCTTCCTGGCAACTCCTTTGGCTAAGGTATTATAGGGCTCTTCTGTCGTTGCTTCAAGCGGGTTTTTATCTACTATTTCTACGGTATAATAATACTGTCCGTCAAATTCGTCGTTAACCTCTACATTGAATTTAATGGAATGGGTCGACGACCAGTCAAATCCGGTCGGTGCACTGATTTCCTCCATCGGATTAGGAGTCTTATACTCCGGATCATAGAGAGTTTTGTTGTCGTCTACACAAGCGGATATGCCCGCAGCCGTAACCAGTATCGACGCAGCAATACATAGTTTGTTAATTGATGTTTTCATACCTGTTTGTTTTGCTCAATATTTGCAAATATGCAATACAAATATACAACTATAAATTGAGGTATATGGTTTAGTTAATAACTATCTATAACTCAATTAACAAAATTTATCAAGGGGAGGGGCATGCTTTGAAAAGAGCCCTTTCACTCCCCTGAGACGGAAAAGCGGAATTCAAACAGGTTATTGTTGTGTGGAAGCGATCAGTAAAACATTTTTTATTCGACCCTTTTAGTTATTTCACCGATCAGGCAAGAGTTCATCTTGTATCTGATCTCTTTATTATCGAGTCCGTGTCCTAAGAGGAACATCAATTTGGTCACTGCACATTCCGGCGTGCTGTCATAGCCGCTGATCACCCCTGCCTGTAGTAATTGGATTCCTGTTCCGTAACGTTCCATTTCGACGGCGCCGGAAGCGCATTGGGTGATGTTGACGATGATGATTCCCCGGTCGGTGGCATCTTTCAGTTCTCTGATGAACCACTCCTTTTGGGGAGCATTCCCCGATCCGAAAGTTTTGAGTACCACTGCTTTGAGTCCCGGTACATGAAGCAGTGCCGAAACAATGCCCTCTTGTATTCCGGGGAAAAGCGTGAGTATTACTACATTGGTATCGAATAGATAGTGTGGTTTCAGGGGCTTGCTCAAATCCGGTTTGCGAATCAGGTTGGGTTCATATTTAATATGTATACCTACCCGGGCCAGTGGCGGATAGTTGAATGAACGGAAAGCGTTAAAGTTTTCAGCATTGATTTTAGTCGTGCGATTGCCACGCATCAGATGGTTTTCAAAAAAGATGCAGACCTCGGGAACGATGGCCGTACCGTCCGGATTTTTGGCTGCCGCGATTTCAATGGCTGTAATCAGGTTTTCCTTACCGTCCGTCCGCAGCGTACCGATCGGGAGCTGAGAGCCGGTCAGGATGACGGGCTTACTCAGATTCTCGAGCATGAAACTGAGAGCAGAAGCTGTATAGGCCATTGTGTCGGTGCCGTGCAGGATCACAAAGCCGTCAAAAGAATCGTAGTTGTAGTTGATTATTTCAACCAGTTTGGCCCAAAATGCCGGTTCCATATCCGAGGAGTCGATGGGGGGATCAAACTGGTAAGAAGAGATATGATAATTGAATCTTTTTAGTTCGGGTACGTGTTTTAGTAGATGGTCGAAATTAAAATTTTCCAGAGCACCGGTTTCTGGGTTTTCTATCATTCCGATAGTTCCACCCGTATAAATAAGTAGTACGGAGGGGTAATCTGCTTTCATATCTGTGTCATTTTTGCTATTTTCCCGACAAAGATAACAATTTTAAGTGATGAACGGCGAATGAAAAACAATAAACTTTCAATGACAAACGGTTTTCGATGATGAACGGCGGGGAGGGGGGAGCATTCACCACAGAAGTTCACACAGAATTCCATGTTGTGTAGCTAGTCTATTGATAACTAATGAAATTAATCTGTGCAAATCTGTGTGAGCTTCTGTGGTGGATACATCTTTTTGGGGGATTGATTTATCTCAAATCATTGGATGATAAATTCAAAATAGCTTTTAAGCGTGTGATTGCTTTCTCCGGGTTCTTCTCTTCATGGAGCAGAGTGACAAAACGGCTGCCGATGATGGCTCCCGAGGCATTTTCGCAAGCGGCACGGAAGGTAGCCTCGTTGCTGATACCGAAACCGACCATCCGGGGATTGCGAAGATTCATTTTTTCGATCTTTTTAAAGTAAGCACGTTTTTGCCCGTCAAAGTCTTGTTGAGCTCCTGTGGTGGCAGCCGATGAAACCATATAAATGAATCCGTCGGTGTGTTCATCAATCTCGCGTACGCGTTCTTCACTTGTTTCAGGGGTGATAAGCATGATTACCTTCACGTCATACCGCTCTGCAATGGTGCGGAAGTGTTCCTGATAGTCTTTGAAAGGAAGGTCGGGAATGATGACTCCGTCAATGCCGCATTCGGCGCATTGCCGGCAGAAGTTGTCAAAGCCGAACTGCATGATCGGGTTGAGATATCCCATCAGGATTAATGGGATTTTTACATCCCGACGGATGTCGTGCAGTTGTTCAAACAATAGTCTGAGTGACATTCCGTTGCGGAGGGCCTGCGTGGCGGCATTCTGAATCACCATACCGTCAGCCATCGGATCGCTGAAAGGAATACCGATTTCAATCATGTTCACTCCATGTTTTTCAAGAGTACGGATTATTTCGGTTGTCCCTTCGAGAGTAGGATAGCCGGCACAAAAATAGATGGATAGCAAATCCCTGGGATTGCTGTCGAAAAGTTGGTTTATTCTGTTCATATACTTTTATTTTTATCTGTTACTGTCTTATGTGAATATAGGGTTGGTGCAGATGCGGGTTATTTCCTCAGTTCCTCCAGAAAGTGCCTGAGTCTTTCCACATCTTTCAATCCCGGTTTTGTTTCGAAACGGCTGTTCAGATCGAAGCCTGCCAGTTGTGGATGGCGCAACTCTTTCAGTGTCGGCGGACTGTATGGATTGATGCCTCCACTAAGCAGAAAAGGCTTTTTCCCTTTATAGCTGTTTAACATGCTCCAGTCGAACTGATTTCCTGAGCCGCCATGTTGTTCGCATTTGGTGTCGAACAGGAAATAGTCGCAGGACTCTTCGTAAGTTCCGATGTTTTCAAAGTCTTTTCTTCGGGCAATGGAGAACGCTTTGATCAGCCGCAGTCCGGTAGCCCGGAGCGAATGACAGTATTCCGGCGATTCATTGCCATGCAGCTGGATATAATCCAGGCTGAAACGGTCGGCAAATATTTCGATCTCCCTTTTGTCTTCGTTGACAAAGACACCGACACGCTTTGCTTTGACCGGCATGTAGGCAGGAAGTTCGTAGAGGCAACGGGGAGATTTCGGATAGAAGATAAAGCCTATCATGTTCACCTTTAGTTGCTCTACCTCACGAATATTTTCAGCTTCGCGCATCCCGCAGACTTTTATTAATTTGTCGTTCATCATTTTGGGTTTAAAGTTGGGTTCACCACAGAGTGACACTGAGTCTCACTGAGTTTTATTTTTTTTATTATAAATGTTTTCTTTGAAAAATTCTCAGTGAGACTCTGTGTCACTCTGTGGTGAATTCAGGTCGTTTATAAATTCTTTTAATTTCTGTCCGGGCTGTTGGGTTTTCATAAACGTTTCTCCGATCAGGAATCCCCGGAACCCGGCTTTACGCAGGCGTTTCACTGTTTCCGGATCCGAGATGCCGCTTTCCGATACCAACAGCGCATCCTGAGGCAACTGTCCGGCTAACCGGAAAGAATTCTCTACATCTGTGAAGAAAGTGCCCAGGTTGCGGTTATTGATACCTACCATGTCTATCTCCTTATTTATAAATGGCAGTTCTTCGGCAGTATGAATCTCTAGCAAGACTTCCAGTCCCAATTCATGGGCTTTTGCGGCAAGCGCATGACATTGATCGGCCTCCAGTGCGGCGGCTATCAGCAATATGGCGTCAGCTCCCACAATTTTGGCCTGGAACAGTTGATATTCATCGATTATAAAATCTTTGCGCAGGATCGGGATATTCACCAAAGGGCGTGCTGTGCGAATATCCTTCAGGCTTCCTCCGAAGAATTTTTCATCCGTGAGTATAGAAAGCGCCGAAGCACCGGCGGCTATATAGTCCGGCACGACTTGTTCCGGACATGCATTTTCATAGATCCAGCCTTTGGACGGAGACCGGCGTTTGAACTCGGCAATGATACCGGTAGCCGAAGAGGCCAGTGCCTGCTTCATGGAGTAGCCCGGCTGTACCTCGTCAGATAACTTCTCCTGAAGCTGTTCCGATGGGATGGCCTGTTTTTGCAGGTCGATCTCAAAACGTTTATTGGCAATGATTTCAGATAATATATCTTTCATGTTTCTTTGATGGGTGATAGCTTTTCTATCCGTTTAGTTCGACAAATTTCTTTAAAGTCTCCCGAGCCTTGCCGCTTTCCAGTGATTCCCGTGCCAGGGCGATACATTCTTCTATCGGTTTCTCCGGACAAATCACCCGGATGGCAAAGGCCGCATTGACGATCACCACATTCTTCTGTGCTTCGGTGGCTGTTCCCTCCATTACGGCGTCAAATATTCTTGCGGCATCTTCCGGGGTATTTCCACCGTCGAGTTCGGATTCCCGACAGCGGTTGAAGCCCAGGCTCTCCGGAGTGTAGATTTTCTCGTTTCCACATGTCGCCACTTTAAATTCGTCGGTCAGAGAGATTTCGTCATATCCGTCCAGGCTATGTACTACCGCAAAGCGGGTAGCGCTTTCCTGATAGGTATAGGTATACAGGCGGAGCAGCGGGAGGTTGTATACTCCGAGCAGTTGATAGGTGGGGATGACAGGGTTTACCAACGGGCCCAGCATATTGAAGAACGTGCGTACGGCCAATGCTTTGCGTATCGGTGCCACCGCTTTCAGAGCCGGGTTGAACAGAGGTGCATGCAGATAAGCGATGTTACACTTCTCCATCGAGCGGCGCAGGCGGTCTGTATGGTCGGTGAACTTTACTCCGTGCTGTTCCATCACGTTGCTGGCTCCGCTGACGGAAGTGGCACCGTAATTCCCATGTTTGACTACCGGAAATCCGGCACCGGCTACTGTGAAGCAAGCCGCGGTGGAGATGTTGAAGGTATTCTTGCCGTCCCCTCCGGTTCCCACAATGTCTATTGGGGCAAACTCACTCAAATCTACCGGGACCCGCATTTCAAGCAGTGCGTCACGAAATCCGCAAAGTTCCTCTACCGAGATGTTACGCATCAGGAAGACGGTGATCAGCGAGGCCACCTGTGCATCATTGTATTTGCCTTGTGCAATGTTCTGCAATATGGTGCGGGCTTCGTCGCGACCCAGATATTGATGTTCGAATAATTTGTATAGAATCTGTTTCATATAGTTTGTTTTTTCAATGTTACGCATGCGCGGTCATAAGGCGCGCTTATCGGTTGTTTAAGAAGTTCTTGATTATCTCTTTTCCCTGTGGAGTCAGCACCGATTCGGGATGAAACTGAATGCCATGTACGTCGTACGTCCGGTGTCGTAATGCCATGATTTGTCCCTCCCGGCTTTCGGCCGTGATCTCCAGGCATCCGGGGAAATCCTTGCGGCTCACCACCCAGGAGTGATAGCGTCCTACGGGAATTTCACGTCCCAATCCTCTGAAGAGGATATCTTCTTTCAATATGCTGACCGGAGTCTGAACCCCGTGGTATACTTCCGTCAGATTTTCGAGTGTGGCTCCGAATGCTTCGCCGATGGCCTGATGGCCCAGACAAACTCCCAGGATACTTTTGGTTGCCGCATATTTCCGGATGATGGGCAGTAACAGTCCGGCTTCTTCCGGTATGCCCGGTCCCGGCGAGAGGATGATCTTATCGAAACGTTCCACCTCGTCCAGTGTTATCTCGTCATTGCGGAATACTTCAATGTCGGTCACTCCCTGTTCTTTTACCACATGCAGCAGGTTATAGGTGAAAGAGTCATAATTGTCCAGAAGGAGAATCGCTCCTTTCTGTCTGTTAAGGGTATTTATCTCGTTGTTCATTGTTTTGAAATTGTTTGGGGGATTCACCACAGAGTGACACAGAGTTTCACAGAGAAGATATTTTCTCGTAAACATCCTATAAACAAGAGATTAAAACTCTGTGGAACTCTGTGTTACTCTGTGGTGAACCTATTCATTTTACTTCAGTTTTTTAGTTTTACGGCCAGGTCTATTGCCTTTTTCAGGGCCCCCAGTTTATTATTGACTTCTTGCAGTTCGTATTCGTCCTGACTGCGTGCTACGATACCGCCTCCGGCCTGGAACCACAATTCGTTGTTGCGGCTTACGAAAGTGCGGATCGTTATCGCCTGGTTCAATTCTCCGTTCAGGCCGATGAAGCCGATACAACCTCCGTAGGCTCCGCGGTTGTGAGGTTCTATTTCGCTGATAAGCTGCATGGCACGTACCTTGGGCGCACCGCTCAGGGTTCCGGCAGGGAAAGTGTCGATAAAGGTCTTGAGCGGATTTGCTCCGTTGTTCAGAGCACCGCTGACGCGGCTCACCAGATGGATGACATGGCTGTAGTATTGGGGTTCTTTGTAGAATACTACCCGTACGTCGTGGCAATTCCGGCTGAGATCGTTGCGTGCCAGGTCCACCAGCATTACATGTTCTGCGTTTTCTTTCGGATCAGCCAAAAGAGCTTCCGTCAGTTCCTTGTCTTTGATGGTGTCTCCCGTGCGGCGTGTGGTGCCGGCAATCGGGTCGATATACGCCTGTCCGCTTTCCACTTTGCAATGCGTTTCGGGTGACGAGCCGAAGATGCGGTAGCCGCCGAAATCGAAATAGAACAGGTAGGGAGAGGGGTTGATGCTTCGCAAAGCACGATACACTTTGAAGTCGTCACCCGCATAAGGTTGGATAAACCGTCTGGAAAGCACAATCTGGAAGACATCTCCCCGCAGGCAATGGGCGATGCCTTTGCGTACGTTTGCCTTGTGTTCTTCGTCGGTGATGGTGCTGGTGACAGGGCCGGTCACAGAGAAATTGTATGAAGCATAGTTACGGTTTTCAATGGCCGATTCCAGTTGTGACAAATTGCTTTCTTCTCCTTCAGCCAGTATCTCTACCAGAGTGAGTTCATTCTTAAAGTGATTGAAGACGATGATATACTTATATAATATGTATAGTAAGTCGGGAGCGTCATTCTGTTCGTCATGACTTTCTTTCACGGGGATGTGTTCAAAATACTTCACGGCATTGAACGTGGTGTAGCCGTATAGCCCGCAGAATTTCTTGTCGTCTCCTTCCACATGGAACCGGTTGATAAAGCGGTTGAGCGCATTTTCTACCCGGAACGATTGGCTGAGCGGTTCTTCCCGGCGGGTATTGTCGGGGTAAGTAGTGGTTACGATTCCACTGTTGATGCCGATGCTTGCCAATGGGCAGAGGGCGATGAACGAGAGAGAGTTTTCTCCGGCGTGGTAGTCCGAGCTTTCCATTAATGCGGATTGCGGATACATATCACGTACTTTGAGGTAAATGCTTACCGGAGTGTGCAGGTCGCCCAGGACTTGCTTGCTATGGGTGGTATAATTGAAGGCATTCATAATTTCATTTCTTTTTAATTTGATTTTGGATTCACCACAGAGTAACACCGAGTTTCACAGAGAGTTTTTTTTGATATTCCACAAACGAGAGTTTAAAAATCTGTGTTAATCTGTGTAATCTGTGGTGAAATGATTTATCCCAGATAAGTTTCTATATCTTTATCTCCCCGTCCCGATACCGTCAGTACGACTACATCCTCCGGCTTGAAAGTTATTTTTTCCAAGGCTCCCAATGCGTGGGCAGATTCCAGGGCAGGAATGATTCCTTCCAGCCGGGTCAACTCGTAAGCGGCACGGATGGCTTCGTCATCATTGACAGCCAGTACCATTGCCCGTTTTTTGTCTGCCAGGTTGGCGTGCATCGGGCCGATACCGGGATAGTCCAGTCCGGCGGAGATGGAATAAGGTTCCTCAATCTGTCCGTCTTCGTTTTGGATCACAAACGTACGTGCCCCATGAATGATCCCCATTTTTCCGAGTTGGATGGTGGCTGCCGTCATCCCGGTTTCAATTCCCTTGCCGCCGGCTTCGGCCAATACGATCCGTACCCGTTCGTCGTCGATATAATGATAGATGGTTCCGGCAGCGTTGCTTCCTCCGCCCACGCAGGCAATCAGATAGTCCGGATAGTCACGTCCTTCTTTCTCCTGAAGCTGTTTTTTTATCTCTTCGCTGATGACCGACTGCAAACGGGCCACCATGTCCGGATATGGGTGCGGCCCTACGGTAGAACCGATGATGTAATACGTATCCGAGGGATGGCAGCACCAGTCTCGGATGGCTTCGTTCGTGGCATCTTTCAGAGTCATGTTGCCCGAAATGACCGGAACGACTGTCGCTCCCAGCATTTTCATCTTTTCTACATTGATGTGCTGGCGTTCTACATCCGTTTTGCCCATGTATACGATGCACTCCATGTTCATCAGGGCACAGACTGTGGCTGTTGCCACCCCGTGCTGTCCGGCACCGGTCTCCGCAATGATACGTTTCTTACCCATGCGTCTTGCCAGTAGAATTTGTCCGATGGTGTTATTGATTTTATGGGCACCCGTGTGATTCAGGTCTTCCCGTTTCAGATACATCTTGCAACCGTACTTCTCTGACAGGCGGCGGGCCGGATAGAGTGGGGAAGGGCGTCCTACGTAGTCACGCAACAATTGGTCGAACTCTTTCTTGAAGTCCTCGCTCTCTATTACGTCGAGATAAGTATTCTGCAACTCTTCTACACACTTGTGGAGGATTTCAGGTACATAAGCACCTCCAAATTCTCCGTAATAGCCATCCTGATCAACTAAAAAACTTTTCATAATCCTATATTTATTTGTTATTTGTATTTGGGGTTAAAAAAAAGAGCCCCGTCGCAGGTTGCGACAGGGCTCTTTCTAAATTCTGTTATATCTTTAATGAGGTATATACATACGAGCGCTGCTCCCTTACGACTGTCGGAGTTGTAACGGGCGCCACCACCAATATGTATTTACTTGCATTGTCATCATTGCTAATTGTTATTTAACGGGGGCAAATATAGATACTTTGTTTGGAATAACAAATAAAATCTTTCTTTTTTTTATTGCCCTCCTTTTTATTTTTTGTTTTGTCCCCCAAAAACGAATTGTTTTTAAAGTGTCTATTGTATGTATTTTTGCTCTTTGTACACCCATCTGTAGTGGTTGTTCGTTTAGCTATTCGTGACCACATTGTTTTGGCTTCTTTTTAAGTTTAATTTATTAATTATTAGATGGTTAATTCTTTTTCGAAATTAAAATCAAGGGCCAAAAGTCCAAGGGCCACTCTATGTGCCAGTCTACCCCCCTAAAGGAAGTTAGTGTGTTGTGAAAAGAAACTTTTATGAGTCATGGGGACACTTTGCTTTATTTTTTTGAAAAATGTAAAATATATTATATTATACATGTACTTTAAATCGTATTCTTTTTACTGTTCACCTTTCTGCTTTTTTTAGTCCACTGCTTTTGTTGGTTGCTATTTGTAACTATTTGATTATTAGCTGTTATTTCTGTCTTTTTATCTTTCTTCTCCGATTCAATTGGCGCATAGAATGGCCCTTGGACTTTTGGCCCTAACAGATGTACATTATATGTACATGAGATGTAAGGAAGAATTGTTGATCGTTTGAAAAGGAAACTCTTTTTAAACATTTTGTTATTTATATTGTTTCTCAGATATAATTTATTTAAAAACAGAAACCAACATTATGAAACAAAGAAAAGTTTTAATTGCGATTGCCGTTGTCATATTCATCCTATTGCTGCTTTACTGGCTTTTTGTAGCCGAAGATATCAATGCCTGGCTGCCTGTAAACTAAAGACTTGAATCTTTCATACTAAACACTTAAGTCTTTTCGGTGAAACGTTTAAGCGTTTTCAAAAAACGTTTAAGTCTTTTGCGGGAAACGCTTAAGTCTTTTTTCCGTATGGAATACCTTGCGAATCTTTTTGTTTTCTGGAAAGAAGCGATTATTTTTGTATCAGATTGAATTCTGTACAAATGACGATATAAAGTAATAACCTATGGATAATTTTATTTTTCAGAATCCCGTAAAACTGATCATGGGACGCGGGATGATCAGTCGCTTGAGTGAAGAAATACCGGCGGACAAACGGGTGATGATTACCTTTGGTGGTGGTAGTGTGAAAAAGAATGGTGTATATGACCAGGTGAAAGAAGCACTGAAGAATCATTTCACTGTAGAGTTTTGGGGAATTGAACCCAACCCTTCCATCGAGACCTTGCGTAAGGCCATCGCTCTCGGAAAGGAGGAAAAGGTGGACTATCTGCTTGCAGTAGGAGGAGGATCGGTCATTGATGGCACCAAGCTGATTTCCGCCGGATTGCTGTATGACGGCGACGCCTGGGATCTGGTACTTGCCGGGCGTCCGGTGACCCACACCATCCCTCTTGCCACTGTTCTTACCCTGCCTGCCACAGGATCGGAGATGAATAGCGGAGCCGTGATTTCGCGCCATGAAACCAAAGAAAAATATCCTTTCTATTCCAATTATCCTCTGTTCTCTATCCTCGATCCGGAAGTGACGTTTACTTTGCCGCCCCATCAGGTGGCTTGTGGAATTGCCGATACGTTTGTGCATGTGATGGAGCAATATATGACTACTCCGGGACAGAGCCGGGTAATGGACCGTTGGGCGGAAGGCATTTTGCAGACCTTGATGGAAATAGCTCCCAAGATCCGTGAGAATCAGCACGATTATCAGTTGATGTCCGATTTTATGCTGTCGGCCACTATGGCACTGAACGGCTTTATCGCCATGGGAGTATCTCAGGATTGGGCTACACACATGATCGGGCATGAACTGACTGCGTTGCATGGCTTGACCCACGGACACACACTGGTCATTGTCTTCCCCGGTACGTTGCGTGTGCTCCGTAAAGCAAAAGGTGACAAGATTCTGCAATATGGAGAGAGGGTGCTGGGCATTACGTCCGGAAGCCGTGACGAACGCATCGATGAAGCTATCCGCCGCACCGAAGAATTTTTCCGTTCACTGGGATTGACCACCCGCTTAAGTGAAGAGGGCATCGGCATGGAAACAATTGACGAAATAGAACGCCGCTTCAATGAACGTGGCGTGAGATATGGCGAGAATGAAGATGTCACCGGAGCGGTTGCAAAGGAAATACTGAAAAGCTCGCTATAGGCTTTTGTATTTCACCACAGATTACACAGATTAACACAGATTATTTAATTCCCGATGAATATAAATTATTAATCTGTGAAAATCCGTGTAATCTGTGGTGAATCATAGCTCACATTTGCATAGATTCTTTTATACCATGAATCAACACGATAAATAATCTGTGTTAATCTGTGTAATCTGTGGTGCCCCGTTTTATTTAGCGTCCGTTTCCATGCGCATATTCTTGGTATAGAGGCTGTCGATGATACCGTCCGACAGTCCGATTGTCGGGACTGTGATCCCCGTTGCATTTACTTGTTTTGCCACTTCCAGAAAAATTTCCGCTGCCGGAACAATTACATCCGCCCGGTCGGGTTTCAGTTTGAACTGCTTGATCCGTTCTTCTTTTGATAGCGCTTTCAAGGTTTCGCAGATTTCCTTCAACGATTCAATCGGGAGGAAAGACTGTTTCTTATCCTTTTTGTCCGCCAGCCGGAAAAGCTTATTGATATTGCCTCCCGATCCTATGATCTGTATGGGAGCATATTCGGCAGCCAATGCCTGGAGGTCGGTTCGCATTTGCTCTTTTTCTTCGTTTTTCACCATGCCGCTGAGCATGCGCACGGTTCCGATATTGTAGGAGCGTGAACTTTTGAGTTCGGAGTCACAGATCAGATTGATTTCTGTGCTGCCGCCGCCGACATCGACATACAGATAATTCTGGCCCGAAGCAAAAAGCTGTTCGATGTGGTTATCATAGACGATATGCGCTTCTTCCTGACCGTCGATGATTTCGACGCGGATACCGGTTTTCTTTTCTATCTTGCGCGTGATTTCTTTTCCGTTGCGTGCATCGCGCATGGCAGATGTGGCGCAGGCACGGTAATCCGAAACTTCGAATATTTTCATCAGTTGCTTGTAGGCTTTCATCAGCCGGATCAGTTTTTCTGCTTTCCCTTCTGATATTTCTCCGGTGGTGAAAGCGTCCTCGCCCAGCCGGAGGGGAATGCGTATCAGTTGGACTTTCCTCAACAAACCCTCGGGCGAACCCTCTTCATTTACACTCTTTATCAGTAGCCGCACGGCATTGGAGCCAATGTCGATGGCGGCATAGTTTACCTTTTTCATTCTGATTCTTTATAGTATTTGTATAATTCTTCCTGCGAGCGGAAAGGTGCATCGCTGTTTTCCCAAGTCTTGTTCTCGCCGCTTCCGTCCACGATTCGCCCTTTGGCCGTGTCGCGAAGTCCGTAGCAGACCACACGTTTCAGTTCTGCTTGTATCACTTTGTCGTATACAGGCGTAAGCACTTCGATGCGGTTGTCCAGATTGCGGGGCATCCAGTCGGCCGATCCTATATAGTATTTTTCTTCCCCTCCGTTGGCGAAGATGAAGATGCGCGGATGTTCCAGATAACGGTCGATGATGCCGTTGATCCGGATGTTGTCGCTGACTCCCGGGATGCCGGTCACCAGGGAGCAGTTGCCCCGGACCACCAGGTCTGTTTGTACACCGGCTGTCGAAGCTTCGTAGAGTTTCTGTATCAGTATCCGGTCGGTAATATGGTTCACTTTGGCAAGGATGTATGCCTCTTTTCCCTGTCGCTTGTTCTTGATTTCTTGGTTGATCAGGGCTGTCAGCCGTTTGCGCATATCGTTGGGCGACACGAGCAGTTCCTTGAAGTTCACCGGGAGGTAGGGCTTCTCTATGAAGTCGAATACCCGGTCTACTTCCCTCACAATGGAGCGATGTGCTGTCATGATGGTGAAATCGGTATACATCCGTGCGTTTCCTTCATGAAAGTTTCCGGTGCTGATACAGGCCAGGTCGCCAAACCGTGTTCCGATATGTACCAGCTTGGAGTGGATTTTCAGACCTTCCACTCCGAATATCACTTTGATTCCTGCCTCTTGCATGCGTTTGCTCCAGCTGATGTTGGACGCTTCGTCGAAACGGGCGAGCAATTCGATGATAACCGTTACTTTTTTTCCGTTTTGTGCGGCGCAGATCAGAGCTTTCACTACCTTCGAGTCTTTGGCCAGGCGATAGAGAGTCATCTTGATGCTTTTCACTTCTTTGCTGATGGCTGCCTCGCGCAATACACGGATCACGGTATCGAACGATTGATAGGGGTAATGCAGCGACCGGTCCTGTTTTCTGATCAGTCTCAGGATACTTTCCGTCCCGTTCAGTTCCTGTTTGAAGACGGGAGGCCAGGCAGGATATTTCAGGTCGGACCGTCCGCAGTCGGGAAACTTCATCAGGTCTTTGAAGTTATGATAGCGCCCGCCTGCTACACGGGTGTCGTTTTTATCCACGTTGAGGCGGTCGGTCAGCTTTCGCAGCAGATCTTTCGGCATCTCTTTGTCATAGACGAAACGGATCGGTTCGCCCCGTTTCCGGCTTTTGATCCCCTTCGATATTTTTTGGAGCACACCTGTACGCAGATCACTGTCTATCTCCATTTCGGCGTCTTTGGTGAACTTGAAAGTGTAAGCTTCATAGTCCGTATAATTCATGCCTATGAAGATCATCGGCAGGCAGTAGCGGATAACGTCGTCCAGAAACATCAGATAGGTTTTGCCTTCCGAATCCGGCAGGCGGATGAAGCGTCCGAACTCGGCGGTGGGGAGCCCGATGACGGCATAATCTTTCATTTTCACTTTTCCCTCACTGTCTTTGCGCAACAGGCGGATGGCAAGGTAGATGTCTTCATCGGTCTGGTCGTCCGTATGACGGGACGTTTTAGTAAGAAAGAGCGGATTGGTAGACCCATTCAGCCGGTTCCGGTAGAGTGAAGTGATGAAGTGTTCCTGTTCCGGTGTCAGTTCGGTATCTTTGATGACGTGGATGTTTTCTTGCTTTAACTTCTCCATGATCGAAGCGAACGTTTCTTCAAACTGCCGGTAGTATTGATTGTGCAGCTTTCCGATCTGTTTCAAGGTGCGTGCGGCCGTGTCACGCTCTTCACGGATGTTCTTGTCATCGTACTCTACAATGCGGTTCAGTGTAGCTACGCGAACGCGGAAGAACTCGTCTAAATTGTTAGAGTAAATGCCCAGAAAGGTAAGTTGTTCCAGTAACGGAACTTCCGGGCGGGCAGCTTCAAGCAAAATGCGTTGATTGAAATACATCCAACTGATGTCCCGTTCTACATAAAGCTTTTTACGTTTCGCTTCGTCTGATTTCATTCGGATAAGAGTTTACTTATTTTTTTGCAAAAGTACGCTTGCATGATGTAATAGATATTACAATCTTGCTATGAACTTATTACAAAATTCATTTGTTCTTTTTATATGTAGACAGAAACACGTATATTCGCAGAATGTATGCGGGATATCCCGTTAAAAAAATGTAAGATATGAAATCAATGAATTATTCTCTTATCCGCACTATTTGTGCGCTTGTCATCGGTCTGGTACTGGTACTCTGGCCGGATGCGGCAATTAACTATATTGTCATAACCATCGGCGTCCTGTTCCTGATTCCGGGATTTATTGTGCTGATCGGCTATTTCGGAACAAAGCCGGAACCGGGTGTGTCCCGCCGTTTCCCCATCGAGGGAGTGGGCAGTCTGCTATTCGGACTTTGGCTGGTCACGATGCCGGGGTTCTTTGCCGATGTACTGATGTTTCTGTTGGGCTTTATCCTGATTATGGGAGGTGTGCAGCAGATTGCCTCTCTTTCGATGGCACGTCGTTGGACGCCCGTTCCGGGAGGTTTCTATGTGATACCGGTCTTGATCCTGATAGCGGGTATCGTAGCCCTGTTTAATCCTACCGGAGCACGTAATACGGCCTTTATGATTATCGGTGTCAGTAGTTTGGTTTATGCCGTCTCCGAGCTGATCAACTGGTTCAAGTTTGCCCGCCGTCGTCCCAAGACTCCCCTGAAAGGAGAGATTGAGGATGCGGAGATTATCGAATAATAGAAGAAAGATGGGGCAAGTATTCACCACAGATTACACAGATTAACACAGATGCTTTAATCTGATTTTCAATGAAATAAATTGTTAATCTGTGTTAATACGTGTAATCTGTGGTGACATGACTGTCTGTCATTACAGTCGGTTCTTGATGCGTCGCATCGCCTCGATACAATCATCCCGCTCGCCAAATGCTGTCAGGCGGATGTATCCTTCTCCACTGGGGCCGAATCCGACTCCCGGAGTTCCTACTACGTTGGCTTCGTATAGCATCTGGTCAAAGAAGCGCCACGAGCTTGTTCCCTTTGGAGTTTTTACCCATAAATAGGGTGCGTTCACCCCTCCGTACACTTTCAGGCCGGTAGATTCCAGGCCCTCTTTCATGATCCGGGCATTGGTCATGTAGTAATTGATTGTTTCCTGAATCTGTTCTTTTCCCTCAGGAGTGTAGATCGCTTCTGCCGCACGTTGCGTAATGTACGACGTACCGTTGAATTTGGTGCATTGCCGGCGGTTCCACAACCGGTTCAGGGGGATGCGTTCTCCTTCGAGCGTGGCTGCTGTCAGCTCTTTCGGTACGACGGTATATCCGCAACGCACTCCTGTGAAGCCTGCTGTTTTTGAAAAACTGCGAAATTCGATGGCACATTTCTTGGCCCCTTTTATTTCGTAGATGGAGTGGGGGATGTCCGGTTCCCGGATGTAAGCTTCATAGGCTGCATCAAACAAAATCAGGGTGTCGTTGGCCAATGCGTAATCCACCCATTTCTTCAGTTCCGCCTTTGTCAGCGTCGTACCGGTCGGGTTGTTGGGGTAGCAGAGGTATACAATGTCGATACGCTTCTCCGGAATGGCCGGAATAAAATGATTTTCGGCAGTGCAGGGCATATAAGTGACGTTGCTCCACTTTCCGCTTTCGGTGTCCAATACTCCGGCACGTCCGCACATGACGTTACTGTCAATGTAGACCGGATAAATGGGGTCTGTGACACCTACGCTGTTATCGTGCCGGAGGATATCTCCGATATTGCCCGTATCGCTTTTGGCACCGTCGTTGACAAATACCTCTGTAGGTGAAAGATGTATGCCGCGCGGAGCATAATCGTTTTTGATGATGGCTTCGATCAGGAAGTCATATCCTTGTTCGGGGCCGTATCCGCGGAAAGTTTCGGCCGATGTCATCTCTTCGACTGCCTTGTGCATGGCTTCGATACAGGCTTTGGGCAGGGGACGGGTCACGTCACCGATCCCCAGCCGGATGATGTCCCGCTTCGGGTGCGTTATTTTAAAAGTATTGACTTTCTTTGCTATGTCCGAGAACAGATAGCTTCCCGGTAATTTCAAAAAATGTTCGTTTACTAATGCCATATTGTTCTTGTTTTAGCTTTTCAGTTGGGTTGATACCTGATTTTATGGGTAACTATTCTCTCAGTTCTATGGTTCCATCGAAAACTTTTACGGCCGGTCCGGTCATAGATATATGGCCTGTTGCTTCGTCCCATTCTATGGTCAGTGTGCCTCCGTCCATTACTACGTTAACGGTTCGCCCCGTCCGTCCCGTGAGGTGTGCGGCTACGGCTGTAGCGCAGGCACCTGTCCCGCAGGCTTGTGTGATGCCCGATCCTCTTTCCCAAACCCGCATCCGGATTGTATTCTCTCCCGTTATCTGGGCAAACTCTACATTTGTACGGTCGGGGAACAGAGGATGTTTTTCCAGCTTCGGTCCCATCTCCGAAAGATTGACGGTCCGGATGTCGTCCACAAAAGTGACGAGATGCGGGTTGCCCATTGACACTTGGGTAGAAAGGAACGGAAATTCGCCATCGAAGTCAATCGTACCGGTTTCCAGTGGTATCCCCATGTCGACCGTTACAGTTTCCACGGTCCGTCCTTCAAGGTGTAGTTCCAATATTTTGATGCCCGAGAGGGTGTCCAGTGTGATAACGTTTTTGGAGGTCAGTCCGTATTCATAGAGATATTTGCCGATGCATCGGCTTGCATTGCCACACATCATGGCCTCCGAACCGTCGGCATTGAATATGCGCATACTGAAATCCGCTTTATCCGAGTGTCCGATCAACACAAGTCCGTCACTTCCGATTCCCGTATGATAAGCACTCCATTCGATGGCTGCCTTTTCAGGACGGGCGATTGGAAATCTGAGAGTATTTATATAGATGTAATCATTCCCTGTTCCATGCATCTTGGTGAATTGAATCGCTCTTGCCATTTTTATCAATATTGATTGATTTATGTATCCTTTTGTATTGTTACCGCACAAAGATATGTCTTTTTGACTTTTGTTTTTATAAAAAGCATGTCTTATATCTATTTATTTTACCCGGTCTTCCATTCTGCAATACTTTTGCTCGTTTTTGCTTCCGGATCGAAATAAGAATACTTCGTATTTTAATAAACTGTAATAAAGCGATTTTGTTCTGTGTCCTTTGGGGGAATTTTGTAATGGGAGGGATGGATTGATTCAGGCCAATTGGATCTTTTTATAAAAGAGGAGATGTGTCGAAAAGTCGTATTCACCACAGATTACACGGATTTATATAGATAAATAGTATTGGTTATCAGTAGATTAAAATCGTCTTGTGTAATCTGTGGTGAGTTATGAAACACCCTTTCTCAAGTGCTTCCTTTTTCTATGACGCTATCCGGACTGTATCAGAATATATATTTAAGTCCGAAGTTGTGGCTGATGTTGTGTGGAGTCGCTCCCCATTCTTTATTCCATTCTTTAAATGGTTTTAGGAGTCCGTATCCGAAAGTGTACGAGAAACCGATGTGTTTGATTTCGTAAGCAAACCCTGCCTGCACTCCTGCATCGAACCGTTTGAGAACGGCTTCGTCACCGCTAAACAGATCGAATTTCATGCTTGTTCCTTCCCATTCGTCGGTGTATTTTCCTTTGCCGGCTATTCCGATGGCGGCATACGGGCCTGCATTGAAAATCAGTCGGCCGAAATCCGATATGATGAAGCGGGCGGCTATCAGGACAGGGATTTCCAGATATACAGGGTCGACAGTGATTTCTCCTTGGCCATCGGAGCCTCTTCTGCCCATGTTCTTACAACCTTTGGCCACCACATTGACAGAAGGCTGCAATGAAAAATAGGTTGAGAAATTATAGTTCAATCCGACTCCGCCCTGGATGTATAAATGATTGTTGCCTCCATAGATGTCTTCGTTATTGTTTTCAAGATTGTATCCGCTGACTCCAACCCCGGCTTGTATAAAAAATGCCAGTTTTTTCTCTAAGTCGAGGGTAACATTCATTATGGGTCTTATTTTTACGTCTTTGGGTTGCATACCGATGTATTTTACCCGTATTCTCTGTGCCTTTTCGGGGATTTCTTTTAAAGTAAAACGTCCGTCGATGTCTGTGATGGTGCTGATATCTGTTCCTAATACGCTCACCAATGCCCCAACGACGGGCTGTCCGTCCTTTTTAAACACAATAGTGCCCGAAACCTCCGGGATCTGGGCCATTATCATTCCCGAAATCATAGAAATGAATAATAATGCAAATAACTTTTTCATCTTTATTTTTAATTTATGTAAGTGTAATTAAGTACAAATATATAGAAATATTTTTATGAATGTTAGGCGTGGAGGATGAATTTTGCATTTTCATTGTTGGGATTCCGAAAAGAAAAAGAAGAAATAATGAGGGCTTCGGTACTCTGTTTCGTCTTTTCTGACGGCATTGTCCGAAGCCCCCCTGTTTACAGTAGTCCTGATTGAGACACTATTCGAGTTTTAAGAACATGTCTTTTAGATTGATCGTTACGCAATCAAATTGATTGATCATATCCATGCCGATGTTTCCGTCATCTTCGGCCGGGATGCCGTTGGGGGTAATATCCACTGCGAGGTTTTTTAAGTGGGCGGTTGCATCTCCAATCTCCATATCGAATGAAGGCAAACGTAATATATCTTTTGTAACGACATGATTGAATCCGCCACCGGTTATTTTTTCTTTTTTGCCGATACTCTCGAATTCGGTCTTATGCTTTTCGTAATACTGATAAAACAATCCGGCTGTGCTGTTGCCCGTATCGAAATGCAGCATAAGTGTTTCGCCGTTTGCCTGGGCTTTCAGCTTCAGTGCACGGTCAACCTTCATCAAGTTACGTCCGTAAGATGGGAGAGGTGTGGAGCTCTTGGGAAAAACGATTTTTTTATCTTTGGGATAAATGCGGACTTCATCGAATAAGCCGATAAAATCCATACCGAGAACCGCGTCAACTATCATAATACTGTCAAACGCATTGGGGGGTGCTATGGTGATGAGGGAGTTATGGAAAGTAATGCTCCCGATTTGCATATTCTCCAAAGTTCCGAAATTTCCCGTCATGGCTCCGGGTAAATTGGAATTTATTTCCAAAGAATCACTTAAAATGCGTACACCTGTTTCTTTAGCCATGCGTTGCGACATGTAGCTTGTTCCGGCTCCTGTATCGAAAATAAATTGATAGGTTTTTCCGTTAATGGTCACAGGTATTAGAATTGTCGTACCGCGCCATCCTTTGGGCTCGATGCTTGTCGGTAACTTCACTTTCTCGATATCGACAGGAATGATGATATCCTCTTGCGGACATGTGATGCCCGGAGCCGGAATGTTCTTCAACTGATCATAGAAATAACAGATACCTTCGAGGCTTTTGTACATTCCTTGTTCTGCATTTTGCTGTTTGAGTTGTTCCATAATGCTTCGCGAGTTTTGTGCGGCTGTGGCATAATTCCCTTTGAGACCATCAATCTGACATGCAAGGATAGCCATGTTAAGTGCATTTTGACCGCCAATCTCGGCTTGGTGGTTGACCAGTAGTTTATGGATGCTTTGCAGGGCTTCATCCGGACGATTGAAGTAATAGCCGATCAGTGCCTCGGACATTAGCTTTAGGAAATCCGCCTGCATGGAGTCTTTTAGTATCGGATAGTTTTTTTCAAGTCCGAACCAATCCGCTTGATTTAAAAAAGCTCCTATACGTTCATCGGCGCTTTGTGAAAAAGCGGGAACTGAAACAAGGATCGTTAATAAGAATAGGATTTTTTTCATTGTAAAAATTGTTTTAATTTGATTGAAAAATAATATTATAGTGCGTTTAAATGAGATGTTAATAGAGTGATAATTAGTTGGATTATTTGCAAATATTTCATGGCTTAATGACTCCAATCAATTAACATTATGGCTGTTTATCCAACTAACCTCGTTGATTATCAGTAGCAAGTTATAAAAAAATGTAGAAGTATTAAGAACGGAAATATACTCTAGGATTAAATGTAAATATATAGAAGTGTTTTTATATATATTAAGTGTAGAATAAGGAAGGAGGAGAGATCCTAATCCTTTCCATAATCGACAATATCTTCCGCCGCTATGCTCATTTCTGCTTGGGGCTTTCCGTAAGGCTTCATCTCCGTTTCTTTACTTCCATGATCCATCAGGAAAATGCGGTTCAAGGTATATTCTAACGAAGTAAGCGTAGCTGTACGTACTTTGGGTTTAAGCTGACACTCCCATATCCGGATAATGTGCCATCCCATGGAACGTAATGCCATGGCCTCTTGTAAATCCCGTTCACGATTACGTTTAATTTTACTTTGCCAAAACTCCACATTCGATTTCGGGGAAGAGTATGAACCGCATCCCTCATGCCCGTGCCAAAAGCATCCGTTCACGAATATTACCGTACGATATTTCCGTAAAACGATATCAGGCTTTCCCGGTAAATTTTTTACATGAATCCTGTATCTGAATCCGTGTGCGAAGAGGTATCTCCTCACTAGCATTTCGGGTTTCGTATTCTTGCTTCGGATATGCGACATGCAAAGGTGTCGCTGTTCGGGCGTCATCTTGTCAGACATATTAAACACTTAAAAGCCAACTTCTCAACTCTCTTATTTCAGAATATTGTTCAGCGATTTGCCCTGTCCAATATGCATATTTATCTTTAGCATGAAACAATTCGGGGTTATTGTCTTGTATGTCGGGCAATAGTGAACAGTCGTTGAGCAATTCTTTGACCATAGGGGCTAAATGTAATATACGGTTGATTATAGCGGGACAATTATAATTACCTATCGTTACTTTTCCTCCTGCCGTAAACAAGTCTCTGAAATGCGTATTGATGACAGAGTGGCGAATGCAGAGCCATAATGCAGCACGGTCATAGTTGGAACTGCAAATTTCCTTTGGAAACAATGCCAGCATTTCTGCTCTATATCTTTCTTCCTCTTCTTGCCTGAGAGTACCTTTAGACCATAAACGCAATGTGGGTGAAGTAGTAGTGTCACTTCCTATCCACCATGGCATGGCTGTTTGTCCCCGTTCTTTTATCTTTTCTATATAGTAGTTACGTACGGTGTCAATAGGATTATCAGAGAGGCGGAATTCATCGTATTCTATACCCATCTTTGAAAATATCGTGTTTTCTCTCGATATGTTCATATCTATCAGATAACGGGGTGAGTGTGTGACCGCAATGTCGTATAAACAATCCTGATAGGGTTTGCATATGAACTCCGCAGGGGTACCTCCTAATTTTCCGAAAAGCATATAGATGTAGTTTACGTCTTCAATACGGGTGGATTCCACAATACTGCTTCCTGTGGAAGTCCATTTATTTTCTTTAGTGCTTTTCACTTCTACGCCGAAATGTTTAGCGGCTACGATATCGGGAAAACGTTGTCCAGACACTAATTGTATGTCGTCAGGTGCGAAAGGAGTATTGCGACATTGCTCTTTTATAGCAATTACCGTTTCTCTTTCCAGTCGTTTTGCGTCACAATCCGTAAAGTGGTTGGCTTCTGTTGCAATCTTGTTCATATAAGCACTAGTTTTGTTCATCAACGAATTAAATTCTTTTAACGCAATCTGTTGGCTTTTGTTGTAAATAGCTATAATATTCCCTGTTTCCATGTGTATTATTCTTTAAAATAAGTTGACCATAATTCTTGTATTCTCATCGCAATGTGATAAGCCAATACGGGAGGTACGGCATTACCTATTACTTTGTATGCACTCGATGCACTGACTATAAACCGTTTCCATCCATAATCTTTAGGAATTACAAATTGAAAGTCGGGTGGAAATGTTTGAATAAGGGCGCATTCCCTTGGTGTTAACCTGCGTTCTGCTAATCCTCTTTTTAATTCATCCATATTGGTCCCTCCATGTTCTGAAGATAAACGGCGATATTCTATATTTCCATGATGTTCGGAACGAATAGTTGGACCTATACTGTCCATTGCCACCTCTTTTTGCCCTTGGCAATGACTTCCCATGTATTTAGCTTTTGAATAGAATCGTTGACTCGGGTCGGAACTCTCTTCTGGTTCTTTTAATAATTTTAGTACGTCTCGTAAAACTACCGGAGTCGCCAGTTTTTCGTTATTCAACGTACAATTATGGGTTGGGTGTGGATAAGGATATAAATCAGATGGAATCTTAGAGCTTTCCAAAGCTTGCGCCACTTCTTCTTTCAAAGCGTTTTTCCGTACTCCAATAAAAATGACTCTTTCCCTTGACTCAGGTACGCCATAGTTTCCGGCATGAAGCACTTGAGGAGGAAGCACAATGTAGCCATTACCGTCAGCGTGTGAAAAGTCCGCTTGTATGATATCTTTTATATCCCCCATGTTTACAAGTCCTTTTACGTTTTCTGCTACGAATATTTTAGGCTTCGTTATTTCTATTACCTCCTTCATCCAGTAATAAAGTTTGCCGCGCGTTTCTTCGGTAGGTAGGCCATTTGTATGTAGCTTTCCGTCGTGCGTACGAATGGAGTTAAATCCCTTGCGTTTGCCCGCCACGCTGAAGTCTTGACAGGGAAAACCACCTACCACGATATCCACGCTATCGGGAAATATTTTTGCTCCACTTTTGTGTTGCTTCACCAAATCCACTATACTTTCCGTACGATATATGGAAGGGTCGTATCCATAACGTTTCATAAAACGTGTCCAAGTCAAAGAGGCTTCTTTCAATATGTCATTGGCGAATACTAGCGAAAAATCGGTAGGTTTCACATATACCCAATCCTTATTCACCTGTCGTTCTATCCATTCAGGATGGGGTATTATACTTTTATAAGGTGCGATAAATCCGCCTTCAAAGCCTAAATCCATACCTCCGCATCCAGAAAAGAGAGAAAGAATTTTCAGTCTTTTTTTCTTTTCTTTTATCTTATCTTGTGGATAATTGATGGTAAGTTGACTCTCTGAAACTATATCAAATCTTATTTGTTGTTCTATGCTATATTCCATAATGGATTTTTATTTCTGAGCAAATTTAAGTATAATTCATGATTTACGAATTGCTATATAGGAAAAAAATCCTCTTAGCCTTTGCCGCACGATAAATTTTCATGCATAAATCCCTTAATAAAGCCCCTTTCTTTGCGATTCTTCCCTTCTGCCGGAAGTATATGTAAAATGTTCATTTATGGTAGATGTGACTTCTTGCGATTTATCTCTAAATGTGGAATTTTATGTTGTTTTGAACGAGAGAAGGGTTTAGATATTAATTGGATGTTTTTGTACAGTAAAAAAATCCCTTGAGCGGGTAGATACTCACTCAAGGGAGAATGTAAAAAATGATTGGATACCGAGATTTTATTTTTTCAGTAGATTTTTCAGCTGTACCGGTTCGTTGGTGGTGATGAAGTCTACTTTACGATCGATCAGCCATTTCATGTCATCCGTCTTGTTCACGGTCCAGGCATTCACTTTCATGCCCAAATCATGGCATTCCTGAATCCATTCGGGATGTTTGCGGAATACGGTGTAATGATAGTCCGGACCGGCACACCCCAGTTCTTTCAGCTCCTTGGGTGACAGATTACCGTCAAGATAGTAGACGGGAGTGCCTTCCGGAGCCAAGCGGATAAATTCTTTGGTGGCATGCAGGGAGAAGGTGATATATTCCATCCGTTCCTCCAGTCCCATGTCTTTGACCAGGGCAACGATTTTTTCGATGGCTTTCGTTTCGCGGAGTGGGGTGCTGTGTGCTTTCAGTTCAAGAATTAACCGGGTGTGTAGCGGTTGTGCCGCTTTCAAGTATTTGGCAAGGGTAGGCAGGCTTTCCCCATTATCGAGTTTGATGGCTGTCAGTGCGGTGGAAGGTGAGTTTTCCATCCTTTTCCCTTTAAATGTGGGGTCATGGTTGACCACTAACTGGTCATCGGCTGCCAGCCATACATCAAACTCCGAACCGTAGCATCCGATGGAGTCGGCTTTTAGCAAGGCGGCGATACTGTTTTGCGCAGAACCTTCGGTTTTCCAGAATCCGCGATGGGCAATGACCTGAGTTTGCGCAGAGGCATTGTATGCTGAGAAAAGCAGGGCAGAGGCAAACAGAAGTTTTTTAATTTTCATATATTTCAGTTTTTGGTTCGCCTTCAAAGATATAAAAAAGTCACGCAATTTAGCCGGATAAGGATGCTAATCTGCGTTAAACAAAGCTATAAAATTCTTTTAAATCTCTTTACAATACATTCCTGTGTACCGAAAACGGGAGTATGAATAGGAGAAACGCTTCCGTGGACAGGGTGTAGCCATCCGTCTGTCGGGGCTACACCCAGGACGTCCGATGGCTACACCCTTTGCCTGTTGGAGCTACACCCTTTTTAATATGCTTCTTCGTGTACTCCTTTTACGGCACGTCCGCTGGGATCGTTCAGGTTCTTGAACGCGGTGTCCCATGCCAGTGCCTCGGCTGTCGAACAGGCTACGCTGGGGATACTGGGTACGCTGCGGGCGGCGCTTTCACTGGGGAAGTGCTCTTCGAAGATGCTGCGGTAGTAATACTCTTCTTTATTCATAGGGGTGTGGATGGGAAAACATTCTGCGGCATGTGCCATCTGTTCGTCACTGACAGCCGTTGCGGTAATCTCTTTCAGCGTATCTATCCAACTATACCCCACACCGTCACTGAACTGTTCTTTTTGGCGCCAGGCGATGCCGGAAGGGAGCATATCCGCAAAGGCTTCGCGCAGGACTTTCTTTTCGATGACTTTTCCCGGAGCCATTTTTATTTCGGGATCGAGTTGCATGGCCACATCCAGAAACTCTTTGTCGAGGAAAGGGACACGTCCTTCCACACCCCATGCTGCGAGGCTCTTATTGGCGCGAAGGCAATCGTATAGATGCAGTTTAGACAGTTTGCGTACGGTCTCTTCGTGAAAGGCACGGGCATCGGGTGCTTTGTGGAAATAAAGGTAGCCGCCGAAGATCTCGTCGGCACCTTCACCGCTCAATACCATCTTGATGCCCATCGACTTGATGACACGTGCCAACAGATACATCGGTGTGGAAGCACGGACGGTAGTTACGTCGTATGTCTCAATGAAATAGATAACATCCCGGATGGCATCGAGCCCTTCCTGAAGGGTGTAGTTTATTTCATGATGAACCGTACCGATGTATTCGGCTACTTCACGTGCTTTGATCAGGTCCGGTGCACCTTTCAGTCCGATGGCAAAGGAGTGTAGCTGCGGCCACCATGCATCGCTCGCGCCATCGGTTTCAATGCGTTTGGCGGCATACTTTTTGGCAATGGCAGAGATAACAGAACTGTCCAGCCCGCCCGAAAGAAGCACTCCGTAAGGTACGTCGGACATCAGTTGACGGTGTACGGCATTCTCAAGGGCGTCCTGAATCTGCCGGGTGGGAGACCGGCTGTCCGCCTGCTTGTCGTTCTCCTCTTTATATTCCATCCAGTCACGGGTGTACCAGCGTTTCATCGTCCTTTCCTTGCTGTGATAGTAGTGTCCGGGTAAGAAGGGTTCGTACTCGTCGCAGAACCCTTCGAGCGCTTTGAGTTCGCTGCCGAAATAGACATGTCCTTCGGCGTCCTTTCCTATATATAAAGGTATTACACCGATGGGGTCCCGGGCAATCAGGTATTCGTCTTTTTCTTCATCATAAAGGGCAAAGGCGAAGATGCCGTTCAGCTCTTCAAGGAAATGAATACCTTTGTCGCGGTAAAGAGCGAGGATCACCTCACAGTCACTCCCGGTCCGGAACTCGTAGCGGCCGGCATATTGGGCGCGGATGTCACGGTGGTTATAGATTTCGCCGTTAACCGCCAGTACTTGCTTCCGGTCGGATGAATAAAGAGGCTGTCCTCCGCTTTGCGGATCGACTATGGAAAGGCGCTCGTGTGCCAGGATGGCACTTCCGCCACAATACATTCCACTCCAGTCGGGCCCGCGGTGACGTATTTTGCGTGCCATTCGGAGAGCCTTGTTCCTGAGTTCCCTGCTCTGAATCTTTATATTGAAGATTCCTGCTATTCCACACATAATTGTAATTGTTTTAAAGGATTTATGTTTTTATGATAATAACTTCACCGTTCATCTGAAATATTCCTCTATCTTCACCGCAGGCATACATGTAGCTGCCATGACATACACGATGGGACGGGAACCATCTCGCGGTTCTATTGCCTGCCCCTTTGCTTTGACTTTGCTGTTAAAAAGTTCTCGTTTCTTCATTCTGTTTAGCTTTATTATATGATAATACTCGGTTGTCCTATCAAAATGTCCGGTAAATATAGAGATTTAATTTCATTATGATGAATATTCGATTGGTTTGCTTGACACTAATTATCTTATCTAAACTAGAATGTTTCGGATTGTAATCGAATTAACTACTTTTTGTTTCGATCTGTAAGTTGCTTCCATTCTATCGTTAAACGATTATAATCTCTTTCTTTTTGAGATTGAAATAATAGATTAATTAACGTTTTGGTATTAAAACAACTTTTTTGTACGTTTATGTCAAATATTTATAGGAAAGCTTATCTTTATGTCATATAGATTGTGTATCTTTGCACGCGAAAACAAAAAAGGATAATATGTGTGGAATCGTAGGCTACATTGGTAAGAGAGAAGCCTACCCCATCCTTATCAAGGGGCTGAAGCGACTGAAGTATCGCGGATACGACAGCGCCGGGGTAGCGATCATCAACGACAACCAGCTGTTAAATGTATATCGGCCGCAAGGCGAAACGTTCGTGTTTGCTTCTGACGGCATTATCGAGACTCCCACCGTTATCCTCCAAGAATTTCCATCCCAAAGTTACATCTTCCGTAACAGTACCTATACAGAGGTACCCGTTTATTCCTTTTCTTCTTTCCGCCCGATGCATCAGTTTTGTAAGATAACGGCTTCTCGTGCTGTGAGGCCGGAAACATTAAAGTGCTCTGATTCGTTGATAATTAGAGAGGTTTTTTCTGACACACTGTTGCAAGACGGGAAAGATGAAGCGACCGGGATGAGGGAAGAGAGTGTGACTATGGAGTGAGTTCGATAACCCATGTATAAATAATACGAATCAAGAGTTGGAGCAGATATGTTTGAACTCTTGGGAAAAACGATAAGTCCTTTAATTTTTGATTCGCGTAAACTGCTAAATAGAGAATAGATGGAACAACTGAAACATGAATGTGGCGTTGCCATGATACGTTTGCTTAAACCGCTGGAGTACTATGAAAAGAAGTACGGAACGTGGATGTACGGGCTGAATAAGCTCTATCTGCTGATGGAAAAGCAGCATAACCGTGGTCAGGAAGGTGCCGGTCTGGCGTGTGTGAAACTGGAAGCAAATCCGGGTGAGGAGTATATGTTCCGTGAGCGGGCATTGGGTTCCGGTGCCATCACCGAGATATTTGAGACAGTACAAAGCAACTTCAAGGATCTGAGCAAAGAACAGTTGCACGATGCCGCGTTTGCCAAACGGACGCTGCCTTTTGCCGGAGAAGCTTATATGGGGCATCTGCGTTACTCGACTACCGGAAAATCCGGGATATCCTATGTTCATCCGTTTCTCAGAAGAAATAACTGGCGGGCGAAGAATCTTGCCCTTTGCGGCAACTTCAACATGACCAATGTGGATGAAATTTTTGCCCGTATCACAGCCATCGGCCAGCATCCCCGTAAGTATGCCGATACGTATATTATGTTGGAACAAGTGGGGCACAGGCTCGACCGTGAAGTGGAACGTCTCTTTAACCTGGCTGAGGCTGAAGGCCTGACCGGCATGGGCGTGACGCATTACATTGAGGACCACATCGACCTTGCCAACGTGTTGCGCACGTCGAGTAAAGAATGGGACGGAGGGTATGTGATGTGCGGACTGACCGGTAGCGGAGAGAGCTTTGCATTGCGTGACCCGTGGGGGATTCGTCCGGCGTTCTGGTATCAGGATGACGAGATTGCGGTGCTTGCTTCCGAACGTCCGGTGATTCAGACGGCACTCAATGTTCCGATAGGAGAAATCAGGGAATTACTGCCGGGACAGGCTCTCCTGATCAGTAAAGAGGGAAAGTTGCGTACGGCACAGATCAATAAGGCACGGGAGAAGAAAGCCTGTTCGTTCGAGCGGATCTACTTCTCGCGAGGCAGTGACGCGGATATTTACAAGGAGAGAAAACAACTGGGTGAGAAACTGGTTCCGAACATCCTGAAAGCGATTGATAATGACCTCGACCATACCGTCTTCTCGTTCATCCCGAATACGGCAGAGGTGGCATTTTACGGTATGCTTCAGGGGCTGGACAATTATCTGAATGAAGAGAAGGTGCGGCAGATTGCGAGCCTGGGACATCATCCGGATCACGATGAACTGGAAGTGATTCTGTCCCGCCGTATCCGTTCGGAGAAAGTGGCTATCAAAGATATCAAACTGCGCACTTTCATTGCCGAGGGCAATAGCCGGAATGACTTGGCAGCACACGTATATGACATCACATACGGCAGTCTCCGTTCCGGTATCGACAATCTGGTGATTATCGACGACAGCATTGTTCGCGGTACTACTCTGAAACAGAGTATTATCGGTATCCTCGACCGTCTGGGACCGAAGAAGATAGTCATCGTCTCTTCTTCTCCGCAAGTTCGCTATCCCGACTATTACGGTATTGATATGGCGAAGATGTCCGAATTCATCGCCTTTAAAGCTGCAATTGAATTGCTGAAGGACCGGGATATGAAAGATGTGATCGCATCGGCTTACCGGAAGTCGAAAGATCAGGTGGGACTGCCGAAAGAGCAGATGGTAAACTATGTGAAGGATATTTATGCTCCTTTCACCGATGAGGAGATTTCGGAGAAGATGGTGGAACTGCTGACGCCGAAAGGAACGAAAGCGAAAGTGCAGATTGTCTATCAGCCGCTCGAGGGGCTGCACGAGGCGTGTCCCAATCATACGGGAGACTGGTACTTCAGTGGCAACTATCCTACACCGGGCGGGGTGAAGCTGCTGAACGAAGCATTTATTAACTACATCGAGCAGGTGTACCAATTTTAAAAGAAAGGTGAACTTAAATAAAGAAAAGATAAGAATGAAGAATGTGACTTTGATCCTTGACGACGGGAGCCGTTTCCACGGTAAGTCGTTCGGTTACGAAAAGCCCGTGGCAGGTGAAGTAGTGTTCAATACCGCCATGACCGGTTATCCGGAGAGTCTGACCGACCCTTCGTATGCGGGGCAGTTGATGACACTGACGTATCCGCTGGTGGGCAACTATGGTGTACCTCCTTTTAGCATAGAGCCCAACGGACTGGCTACGTTTATGGAGAGCGAACGCATCCATGCCGAAGCTATTATCGTAAGCGATTACTCACAGGAATACAGTCATTGGAATGCCGTTGAGAGTCTGGCTGACTGGCTGAAGCGTGAGCAGGTGCCGGGCATCACAGGGATCGATACCCGTGAGCTGACCAAAGTGTTGCGTGAACATGGGGTGATGATGGGACGGATCGTATTTGACGATGAACCGGAGAGTGCTCCGGAAGCTGTATACAGTGGAGTGAACTACGTAGACAAGGTTTCATGCAAAGAGGTGATCCGTTATAACGAGGGGGCGGACAAGAAGAAAGTGGTGCTTGTGGATTGCGGTGTGAAGACGAACATTATCCGTTGCCTGCTTCGCCGGGATGTGGAAGTGATCCGTGTACCCTGGAATTATGATTTCAATCATCTGAAGTTCGACGGACTCTTCATCTCCAACGGACCGGGTGATCCGGATACGTGTGATGCTGCCGTGCAGAACATCCGTAAAGCGATGCAGAATCCCAAGTTACCTATTTTCGGTATCTGCATGGGTAACCAGTTGCTGAGCAAAGCCGGAGGGGCTAAAATATACAAGCTGAAATACGGGCATCGCAGCCACAACCAGCCGGTACGCATGGTTGGCACAGAACGTTGTTTCATCACTTCGCAGAATCATGGTTATGCGGTAGACAATAATACACTTGGCACCGACTGGGAACCGCTGTTTATCAATATGAATGATGGCTCTAACGAAGGAATACGCCATAAGACGAATCCCTGGTTCTCTGCACAGTTCCATCCGGAAGCAGCCAGCGGACCCACGGATACGGAGTTCCTCTTCGACGAGTTCGTGAAGTTGCTCTAAAGTATATTCTGCATAAAGAGATAGAAACGAATCTGTTTTACCACAGAGTAACACGGAGTCTCACAGAGTTTTAATTTCTTGTTTATAAGATGTTAAGAGAAAATAATCTCTGTGGAACTCTGTGTCACTCTGTGGTAAACCAAACTCAAAAACATTATAATAATGAAAGAAAACAATATAAAGAAAGTACTGCTGCTTGGTTCCGGTGCCTTGAAGATCGGTGAGGCCGGTGAATTTGATTATTCCGGTTCCCAAGCACTCAAAGCCTTGAAAGAGGAGGGCATTGAAACCATCCTGATCAACCCCAACATCGCTACCGTGCAGACATCGGAAGGCGTGGCCGACCAGATATACTTCCTTCCCGTGACACCCTACTTTGTGGAGAAGGTGATCCGGAAGGAACGTCCCGAAGGCATTATGCTCGCCTTTGGCGGACAGACGGCATTGAACTGCGGAGTCGCCCTTTACCGCGAAGGGATTCTGGAGAAATATAATGTGAAAGTTCTGGGAACTCCCGTACAGGCCATTATCGACACCGAGGACCGTGAACTTTTCGTCGACAAGCTGAACGAGATCGATGTGAAGACCATCAAGAGCGAGGCGGTGGAGAATGCAGAAGACGCCCGTCGTGCTGCCCGGGAATTGGGCTATCCGGTCATTGTCCGTGCAGCTTACGCACTGGGCGGATTGGGTTCGGGTTTTTGTGACAATGAAGAAGAACTGGACCTACTCGTGGAAAAAGCTTTCTCTTTCTCTCCGCAGGTATTGGTTGAGAAGAGCCTCCGTGGCTGGAAGGAGGTGGAGTACGAGGTGGTGCGTGACCGTTTTGACAACTGTATCACGGTCTGCAATATGGAGAATTTCGACCCGCTGGGCATCCATACCGGTGAGTCTATCGTGATAGCTCCTTCACAAACCCTGACCAATAAGGAGTATCATAAACTGCGCGAGCTCGCCATCCGCATCATCCGCCACATCGGCATTGTGGGAGAATGTAACGTGCAATATGCTTTCGACCCCGAAAGTGAAGACTATCGCGTGATCGAGGTGAATGCCCGCCTGAGCCGTTCGTCTGCCCTGGCTTCCAAGGCTACCGGTTATCCGCTTGCCTTTGTGGCTGCAAAACTCGGACTTGGCTACGGGTTGTTCGACCTGAAGAACTCTGTGACGAAAACCACCAGTGCCTTCTTTGAGCCGGCACTCGATTATGTAGTCTGCAAAATTCCGCGTTGGGACCTCGGTAAGTTCCACGGTGTGGACAAGGAACTCGGCTCTTCGATGAAGTCCGTCGGTGAGGTAATGGCCATTGGCCGCACTTTTGAGGAAGCGATTCAGAAGGGCTTGCGAATGATCGGACAGGGGATGCATGGTTTTGTGGAAAACAAGGAACTCGTTATCCCCGACATCGACAAAGCACTGCACGAACCGACCGATAAACGTATCTTTGTCATCTCGAAGGCTTTCCGTGCCGGATATACCATCGATCAGGTGCACGAACTGACTAAGATCGACAAGTGGTTCCTCCAGAAATTGATGAATATTATGAATACTTCTGAGGAACTCCATCAGTGGGGGAACAATCACAAGCAGATAGCCGACTTGCCTGCCGACCTGCTCAAGCAAGCCAAGCGTCAGGGATTCTCCGATTTCCAGATTGCACGTGCCATCGGCTACGAAGGCGATATGGAAGACGGCAGCCTTTATGTCCGCAATTACCGTAAGAGCCTGGGCATTGTTCCCGTGGTGAAGCAAATCGATACGCTGGCTGCCGAATATCCGGCACAGACCAATTATCTTTACCTGACCTATAGCGGCACAGCCAACGACGTCACTTACCTGGGTGACCATCGTTCTATCGTCGTTCTCGGTTCGGGTGCCTACCGGATCGGTTCTTCCGTAGAGTTCGACTGGTGCGGGGTGCAGGCGCTTAATACGATCCGTAAGGAAGGATGGCGTTCGGTGATGATCAACTATAATCCCGAAACCGTATCGACCGACTATGATATGTGCGACCGGCTTTACTTTGACGAACTGACGTTCGAACGCGTGATGGATGTCCTTGAACTGGAGAATCCGCACGGAGTCATTGTTTCCACCGGCGGACAGATACCTAACAATCTCGCCCTGCGTCTCGATGCCCAGAACATCCACATTCTCGGAACATCCGCCCAGAGCATCGACAATGCCGAGGACCGCGACAAATTCTCCGCCATGCTCGACCGTATCGGAGTGGATCAACCGGAGTGGCGTGCCCTTACTTCACTCGAGGACATTAACTCGTTTGTCGATAAGGTAGGTTTCCCTGTGCTTGTCCGTCCGTCGTATGTGCTCAGCGGTGCGGCAATGAACGTATGCTCCAACCAAGAAGAGTTGGAACGCTTTCTGCAACTGGCGGCCAACGTATCGAAGAAGCATCCGGTAGTGGTCAGCCAGTTCATCGAACATGCCAAGGAGGTGGAGATGGATGCTGTGGCACAGAACGGTGAAATCATCGCTTATGCAATCTCCGAACACATTGAGTTTGCGGGAGTACATTCCGGTGACGCCACTATCCAGTTTCCGCCGCAGAAGTTGTATGTAGAGACGGTTCGTCGCATTAAACGCATCAGTCGTGAGATAGCCAAGGCGCTCAATATCTCCGGCCCGTTCAACATTCAGTATCTGGCTAAAGACAATGATATAAAGGTGATCGAGTGTAATCTTCGTGCCAGCCGTTCGTTCCCCTTCGTCAGCAAGGTATTGAAGATCAATTTTATCGAACTTGCCACGAAAGTCATGCTCGGCCTGCCTGTTGAGAAGCCGGAGAAGAATCTGTTCGAACTCGATTATGTCGGGATCAAGGCGAGCCAGTTCTCGTTCAACCGCCTTCAGAAAGCCGACCCTGTATTGGGAGTGGATATGGCTTCGACCGGTGAAGTGGGTTGCATTGGCAGCGATACTTCCTGTGCCGTGCTCAAGGCTATGCTTTCCGTGGGTTATCGCATCCCGAAGAAGAAGATTCTGCTTTCTACCGGAACACCGAAGCAGAAAGTGGATATGCTTGAGGCAGCCCGTATGTTGCAGAAGAAGGGATATGATATTTTTGCGACAGGAGGTTCCAGCAAGTTCCTTACCGAGAATGGTGTGGAGAACACCCGTGTTTATTGGCCCAGTGAAGAGGGACATCCCCAGGCACTCGAGATGTTGCATAAGAAAGAGATCGACATGGTGGTCAATATTCCCAAGAATCTGACTGCCGGTGAACTGGACAATGGTTACAAGATCCGTCGTGCCGCCATCGACCTCAACATCCCGCTGATCACTAATGCCCGCCTGGCGAGCGCGTTTATCAATGCGTTCTGCACGATGGACATTGACGATATAGCGATCAAGTCGTGGGAAGAGTATAAGTAAGGACTTTAGGGCTTCACCACAGATTGGCAGACACAATGCACGGAGAAGATATAAATCGGATTGAATTATGAATCTGTGTCGTCGGTTAATCTGCGGTGAATCTTCCGGTACATTCACTTTTGCTTAACAATCCTGAAAACCGGAACTTTTTCTGCTGCCTGTTGTTGAGAGTACATATAAATCAATAAAGAGTGTAATAATGAATATAGCAGAGCAATTGGATGCCGTATCCGGAACGAACCGTCTGGTGTTGGTGGAATTTTATGCAGACTGGTCTCCTCATTATGAATGGCTGGAACCTGTAGTACGGACTTACGAGAAGCAAGTTTCCGAGGTGATTAAAGTGAATATCGTGGAGGATAAGGCAGTGGCAGATTCGTTCAATATCGAGACAGCCCCGGCTTTTATTCTCTTGCAGCGCGGGCACGAATTGTGGAGACAAGTGGGAGAACTGACCATCGATGAACTTAAACTGGTATTGGAAGAGTTTAAATAGCAAAGTGCTGATTATGCCGTTTTGTATTTTCTACCCGATGTAGCTTACGCTATATCGGGTAGTTTGTTTATGGGCTATCAAATAACGGCTTATATTCCTGTTCCTGTTTTTCAATAAGTTACTTTTATTGTCTGTAGAGTCGCATTATGGCGGCTGTTTTTCTCTTTCCTTGTTGCATGTGTTGTCTGCATCGCGCTTTTGCACGCCGATTGCTATTGGGTAAACAGAGGGATTGTCTATGCTGAAAAGTAGATAAGCGGACGATAGGAAGCTTCTTACGCTTTCTTTATACCTGATGCAACGTTTGTTTTAATGAAATAGAGCTTTTGTTTTAAACTAATGCCGCCTCTCTTTTAAAGAAATACCACTTTGGTTCCTTAGGAAAAGAGCATCTTTATTGAATATTCCGATCCGATTCTGCATTATTTTGCGTTTTGTATGCGTTCTGTATGCAATACTGTCCTCTATTATACCTGTTTTGATAAAAGTGTGAGTAAGCAAACAAGTGGAAATAACAATAAAATGGCAGGTAAATATGCAGTAAGGATATCAAGGTGAATTCACCTTTTTTGATATTCCTGTGGAGTCATTCCCGTCATTCGCTTAAAGAACTTGCAGAAGAAAGAGGGATTCGGAAAATGAAGTTCGTCCGAGATTTGGTAAACAAGCAGATTGCTGTGTTTCAATAACACTTTTGCTTCGAGAATAACGGACTGGTTGATCCATTCCATTACTGTCTGGTGACTGACCTGCCGGATCAGGGTGTTCAGGTAACGTGGGGTCAGGCATAACTTGTCGGCATAGAAGCCCACGGTGCGTTCGTTTTTGCTGAACTCGTTCACCAATGCGATGAACCGCCAGAATATTTCTTCCTGATGTGAAAACCTGCGGGAAGTGTCGTTCGCTTCTTCCGTGCGTATATACTTTATGTTGTGCAACAAGGCTGCAAGCAGATGCTGCACCACTTCCCGGCGGAAAGGGACTTCCTGAACCGTGCCCCATATCAGCGTGAAATATGCATCTGACAGTTTCCATTCGGTATCCGTCACCTGCATGACAAGGTTTTGCCGTGTATGCGATTCAAAGAGCTGGTCACCTCGCAGGAGCGGAAGGAAATCTTTGTCGGCTGCAATCATCTGAAAATCACAATCGGGTGTGAACTCCAAAAGTTCGATGATAGAGCCGGGGAGGAATGTGGCAATGGTTTGGGGATATATGTTGTACTCTATCAGGTTGATTGTGATCCGGGCTTTGCCGCGTAGACCCCGGATAATTCTTCCTTCTTTCAGCCGGTAGGGCTGTCCCAGACGGAACAGGCGGCTTTCCATATGGGTGAAGCTGATGACAATCCCGAAATCGGGGGTGACAAAGCGATATTCGTTATTGCGTACGATATTGCTGTGTTTCAGCAGGTCGAGCGCCAGTTCCAGAGGTTTGTTCTTTTCCATAAATCAGTTTTTATCACACGGCAAACTTAGGTAAAATATACGATTTATAAGCAGGCCCGATATAAAGAATAGCATATTTTATCCCATAAAAGAATGAAATTTAATGCATGCTCCCGCGAACCGAAAGATACATCCGGACCGGAACCTGATCTCCCGGCCGGGCTGAAGAGTGTGGCTATCATTGGGGTAATGAATGGCAGACGGTAGTGTGGAGTTTGTTTCAAAACAGTTAATATAATTTAATCGGAATCAAATTTATCCGTACAAACAATCCGGAGTTACGAACTATTCGTATATTTGTTAGTAATTAATAACTTAAATATAATTCTGCATGAAAACCTCTTATCTACTCCTGTCCTCCGCTTTGTTGCTGGGATGCCTATCCGCTTGCAACACTTCCCCCCGGGAACCTAAAGTTATGGAAGCAAACGATGGAAGCGTAACTACTATTGAAAGCAACGGAAACAAACTGACAGTATGTGACTTATCGGCTGTAAAAGACACGATAGAAGTGCCGCTCAGCGAGTTTGTGGAAGACTGTCGCATCGTGCGTTTTGAGACCTCTGAAGAGGCATACTTCAAAGCCTGGTTTATCAATGCTACCGATAAGCATATCGGTATCCGCCAGGGAAACCAGGATGTGTTTAAACTGTTTGACAGGGATGGTAAGTTTCTGTATAATGTCGGTTCCGTAGGAAGCGGTCCCGGTGAATATGACACCACCCTCTACGATGAATGCATTGATGAGAAGAACGGCCATATCTTCTTCACACCTTTTGTGGGGAAAAGAATCATGATGTATGATATCAACGGGCAATGGATTAAAGATATTCCGCTTCCCATGCAAATTAATAAAGCGAAAATATGGGTGAATGAAGACGGAAGCTTATCTGTTGTACACATGCCTTTCGAGGAAGGTGAGCCCCTTGCTTTCAGGGTGGATACCGAAGGGAATATACTGAACCAAATTCCGGCAACTGCCGCAACGAAGGTGATGAACTTCGACGGAGAGGTTTTCTCTTATAGGAACTGTGGCGATTTCGATTTCTTCCATACCGGTATAGATACTCTTTTCACTTACGATTCCGCCGGCAATAAACTGTTGCCGAAATTCACGATGACTTTCCCGAATATGAATGAGAAGCCGATACATTTATATTACAGACTTCCCCATCATTTCATTGTCACCTACTGGGGTAATAAGGGAGAGGGAGGTGGAGATGTCTTGGTAGACACTGAGAAGAATGCTTCTTCTTATTTCCGCCTTGTGAACGACTTTTACGGTAACCTTCCTATTCCGGCTCCGGGCCATAGCTTTTATCGCGGATACTTTATACAGAGTCTGGAACCGGGACAGTTGATTGAAAAGATAGAAAAACAGATCGCTTCCGGCAAATGCTCCGGTCAGGATGAACAGAAACTCAAGGAACTGGCGGCTACTTTGACTGAGAATGATAATAATGTTCTGTTTATCGGAAAGGTTAAGAAATAAAGAGCCGGTATACAGAAGAGGGTGATACCGACTTAGAAACTATTATTCCCAGATGTGATGGGGGTGTGTCATCATACGGATTTTGACACATCCCCATACTTTTTTTATGTGGGAATCGAACAAATAGAACATTATTGCAAACAATTGGAACCTGCTTGCGTGTTCTTATTTCCTATCTTTGTCGAAAAGAAGAATTAATAGGAATAGGAATATGAAACGAGTTATCTTTTCTTTGTCTTTTTCCCTGTTTGCCCTGCTGATGTATGGACAGATCACCCTTGAAGAGTGTCAACGGAAAACCCGGGAAAACTATCCGCTGGTAAGGCAGTATGGATTGATAGAGAAGACAAAAGAATATAATCTGGCCAATGCGTCGAAAGGTTATCTGCCTCAGTTTACCCTTTCGGGTAAGGCCAGTTGGCAGAGTGAGGTTACGGAATTACCTGTACAGGTTCCCGGAGTAGATATCAAAGGTTTGCCGAAAGACCAGTATCAGGTGATGCTGGAACTGAAACAGAACATTTGGGACGGCGGTGAGATTCGTTCGAGAAAAGAGCAGGTCAAGGCATCGTCGGATGTGGACCGGGAGAAATTGAACGTAGATATGTATGCACTTACCGAGCGGGTGAATCAAGTGTATTTCGGAATTCTGTTACTGGACGAACAGTTAAGGCAAAACCAACTCTTTCTGGAAGATCTGGAACGTACCCATAAGCAGATTTCATCGTACATTGAGAATGGCATAGCCAGCCAGTCCGATCTGGATGCTGTCAGTGTGGAACAGCTTAATACCCGGCAAAAGCGGATAGAACTGACCTCCTCTCGTCAGGCCTATCTGTCTATGCTTGCATTGCTGACAGGCGAAGAGATGCCTGCCGGGATCTCTTTGCAGAAGCCGGTGCCGGAATGGGATATACCGGTGATAGCGAATAACCGTCCGGAGCTGATATGGTTTGATGCGCAAAACGGACGTTTACAAGTGCAGGAAGAAGCTTTGAAAACTCAGCTGATGCCACGTTTCGGGCTGTTTGTTCAGGGAGCATACGGTAATCCGGGACTCAATATGCTGAAAAATGAATTCTCGCCTTACTATGTGGCAGGAGTCCGCTTGTCGTGGAACTTCGGTAGTTTGTATACTTTACGCAACGACCGGCGGGTGATAGCTGCCAATCGTCAGCTGTTGGACAGCAACCGGGATGTGTTCCTGTTTAATACCCGCCTTCAGGCAACCCAGCAGGGGAGTGCCGTAGAGAGTGTGCGCCGGCAGATGGCGGACGATGACGAAATAATCCGTTTGCGAACCAGTATCCGCAAGGCCTCGGAAGCCAAAGTGGCCAATGGTACCATGACCGTAACCGATATGCTTCGGGACATGACTTCCGAGAACCTGGCGCGACAAACCAAGGCGCTGCATGAAGTACAGCTCTTGATGAACATGTATCAACTGAAGTATACAACGAATAATTAAACTTCTCTTATTACTGAAACAAAAATAGAATAGCAGTTATGAAATCAATGAAATTTATAGGATGTCTATACTTACTGGCTTTACTTTCCGCTTGTGGAAGCAGAACTTCGGATTATGATGCCACGGGAACTTTCGAAGCTACGGAAGTTCTGGTTTCAGCCGAAGCTTCGGGGAAACTCTTGTACTTTCATGTTGAAGAAGGTACCCGGCTGAAAGCAGGCGAAGAAGTAGGGCTGATCGATACGCTACAACTCTATCTGAAAAAACTGCAATTGCAGGCCAGCATGAAGTCGGTTGAAAGCCAACGTCCGGACGTCAACAAACAGATTGCTGCTACCCGGCAGCAGATCGCTACCGCCCGGAGAGAGAAGAGACGCGTGGAAAACCTGTTGAAAGCGGGAGCCGCCAATCAGAAGCAACTGGATGATTGGGAGGCACAGATCGCATTGCTCGAACGGCAGCTTACTGCCCAGATGTCGTCTTTACAGAACAGTACGAACAGTTTGACGGAACAAGGATCATCAGTCGCAATCCAGGTGGCACAAGTAGAAGACCAATTGGCGAAGTGTCACGTCGTTTCGCCTATCAGTGGTACTGTATTGGCAAAATATGCCGAAGCCGGGGAGCTGGCTGCTGTGGGTAAACCTCTTTTTAAGGTGGCAGATATCGATCAGATGTATCTTCGTGCCTATATCACTTCCGAACAGCTTTCACAAGTCAAACTTGGCAATCGGGTGACGGTCTTTTCCGATTATGGGGGAGATGAGCGTAAGGAATATCCGGGTGTCGTGACATGGATTTCAGATCGTTCGGAGTTTACTCCTAAAACGATTCTGACAAAAGAAGAACGTGCCAATCTGGTGTATGCCGTTAAGATAGCGGTAAAGAACGATGGACTTCTGAAGATAGGTATGTACGGAGGAGTGAAGTTATAAATGATGCCTGCTTATGAAACCAGCTGTATCTGTAAATGACGTGACGAAACGTTACGGGGAGGTAGAAGCCCTGAAAAGTGCTACCTTTTCTGTAAATCCCGGCGAATTATTCGGTATTATCGGCCCGGACGGAGCAGGTAAGAGCACTCTCTTCCGGATATTGACCACATTGTTGCTGGCCGATAGCGGGACAGCTACAGTGAACGGACTCGATGTCGTGAAAGACTACAAACAAATCCGGCAACAAGTGGGATATATGCCCGGACGCTTTTCACTCTATCAGGATCTGACAGTGGAGGAGAATCTTGACTTTTTCGCTACCGTGTTTCATACGACCATTCGTGAAAACTACGATCTGGTGAAAGATATCTATCAGCAAATAGAGCCTTTCCGTAAACGCAGGGCAGGAGCTTTATCCGGGGGAATGAAGCAAAAACTTGCTCTGAGTTGTGCGTTGATTCATAAGCCGGAGATTCTTTTTCTGGACGAGCCGACTACCGGTGTGGATCCTGTTTCGCGCAAGGAGTTCTGGGAAATGCTGAGGCATCTTAAGGATCAAGGTATCACAATTCTTGTTTCCACTCCGATCATGGACGAAGCCCGTCAATGCGACCGTATCGCTTTTATCAATGAGGGCGAGATACAAGGTATCGATGTGCCGGAACGTATCCTGCAACGTTTCAGCCATATTCTTTGCCCGCCCGGTCTGGAACGTACGGAAGTGCACGCCGGAAACGATTTTGCCATCGAGGTGGATCAATTGACCAAGTGTTTCGGTCATTTTACCGCAGTCGATCATATCTCCTTTCGGGTAAACCGTGGAGAGATCTTCGGATTTCTCGGAGCAAACGGTGCAGGGAAGACCACTGCTATGCGCATGCTTTGCGGACTGAGTAAGCCTACTTCGGGCATGGCGCGGGTAGCAGGTTTTGATGTAGCGGCTCACCCCGAAGAGGTAAAGAAGAATATCGGTTATATGAGCCAGAAGTTTTCGTTGTATGAGGACCTTAAAGTGTGGGAGAACATCCGCCTCTTTGCCGGAATTTACAGAATGCAGGATCGGGAAATAGCCGAAAAGACAGATGCTCTTCTTGATCGCTTGGGCTTCAGCGGAGAGCGTGACACACTTGTGAAAAGCCTGCCTTTGGGATGGAAACAGAAACTGGCCTTTTCCGTTTCAATCTTCCACAATCCCCGGATCGTGTTTCTTGATGAACCGACGGGAGGAGTCGATCCGGCTACCCGCCGTCAGTTCTGGGAACTGATTTATCAGGCTGCCGACCGGGGGATAACGGTCTTTGTGACTACCCATTACATGGATGAAGCAGAATATTGTAACCGTGTATCTATCATGGTGGACGGACGTATCGAAGCACTTGACACCCCCCGTGGGTTGAAGGCGCATTTTCATGCCGATACGATGGATGATGTATTCCAACAACTGGCCCGTAAGGCAGTGCGTAAAGCTGATTAGTATATGAAACAATTTATAGCATTTGTAAAAAAGGAATTCTTCCACATATTCCGTGACCGGCGGACTATGTTGATTTTGTTGGGAATGCCTGTCGTGCAGATTATCCTCTTTGGCTTTGCCATCACTACAGAAGTGAAAAATGTACGAGTGGGCGTACTCGATCCGTCAAATGACATCGTCACACGCAAAATTATCGATCGTCTGGATGCCAGCGAATACTTTTCCGTGAAGTGCCTTTTACATTCTCCGCAAGAGATGGAAAGGGCGTTTCAGGAAAACGAGATAGATATGGCACTCGTTTTCAGCGAGCAGTTTGCCGACCGCCTTTATACAGGTGATGCCCGTGTGCAAGTGGTTTCCGATGCAACGGATCCGAATATGGCTACCACACAAGCCGGCTATGCCACAGGAGTGATTGCTGCTGTCCGGCAGGAAATGCTTCCTCCCGGAATGTCAGTGCCTTCTGTCGTACCCAATGTGAAATTGCTTTATAACCCTCAGATGAAGAGTGCTTACAATTTTGTACCCGGTGTGATGGGGCTTATCTTGATGTTGATTTGTGCCATGATGACCTCTATCTCTATTGTCCGGGAGAAGGAAACCGGCACGATGGAGATCCTGTTGGTGTCTCCGGTGAAACCGCTGTTTATTATTCTGGCCAAGGCAGTTCCCTATTTTGTATTGTCATTTGTCAATCTTACGACGATTCTGTTGCTTTCTGTTTATGTACTCGATGTGCCTGTGGCAGGCAGCCTGTTCTGGCTGATTATGGTGTCGTTGCTTTTCATTTTTGTATCGTTGTCGCTGGGATTACTTATCTCTACGGTGACACGGACACAGGTAGCTGCCATGCTGGCCTCGGGTTTGGTACTGATGATGCCTACCATGTTGCTTTCGGGTATGATATTTCCGATAGAAAGTATGCCTTTGGTGCTGCAATTAATTTCTGATATACTGCCTGCCCGCTGGTATATTCAGGCTGTACGTAAGTTGATGATCGAGGGAGTGGACATCTCGTTTGTATGGTCTGAAGTCAGTATTCTGGCTTTGATGGCAGTTCTGTTGATAACAATAAGCTTCAAGAAATTCAAAAACAGGTTATGATTAAATATCTTATAGAGAAAGAATTCAAGCAGTTGCTCCGCAACTCCTTCCTGCCGAGGTTGATATTTATCTTCCCTTGCATGATTATGCTTCTTATGCCTTGGGCGGCCAATCTTGAGATAAAAAATATCCGGATGAATATAATTGATAATGATCATTCGGTTATTTCCCGCAGGCTGGTGGATAAAATAACGGCTTCAACTTACTTTCAGACCACTGCTTTGCCGGATTCTTACGAAAAAGGTATGGAGGCGATTGAAGCGGGAACAGCCGATCTGTTACTTGAAATACCCAGAGGCTTCGAGAAGGATTGGGTGAATGGCGGTGCTGCCAACGTACTTTTGGCTGTCAATGCCGTGAATGGTACCAAGGGTGGCTTGGGAAGTTCCTATTTGTCTGCCATTGTCAATGACTATGGAGAAGAATTACGGACTGAAAGCGGTACCACCTCTTTCTCTGCCGACGGAAATCTGCCCCGGATTGATATTCTCACCCAGAATCTTTTTAATGCCCGTTTGGATTATAAGCTGTTTATGGTTCCGGCCCTGATGGTGATGTTGCTTACGATGCTTTGCGGCTTTCTGCCTGCATTAAATATAGTAGGGGAGAAAGAAGCCGGTACGATTGAACAGATCAATGTAACTCCTGTCGGAAAGTTTACCTTTATTCTTGCCAAATTGATTCCCTATTGGCTGATCGGTTTTGTTGTCCTGACTCTTTGCTTTGTTTTGGCATGGACACTTTATGGTATCTTTCCTGTGGGGCATTTTTGGGTCATCTATTGTTTCTCCATTGTATTTGTCCTGGCTGTATCCGGCCTCGGGCTGGTCATTTCCAACCATTCGGCTACGATGCAGCAAGCTATGTTTGTCATGTGGTTCTGTATGTTGATCCTGATTCTGATGAGTGGGCTGTTTACCCCTATTCGTAGTATGCCCGAATGGGCGCAATGGATAACAATGCTCAATCCTCTGAAATATTTTATGCAAGTGATGCGTATGGTTTATCTCAAAGGGAGTGGCTTTATTGATTTGTTGCCACAGCTGGGGGCGTTGCTGGCCTTTGCACTGCTTTTCAATGTTTGGGCAGTGAAGAGCTATCGGAAAAGCGGTTGACTTTATGGAAGAGGGCCTCAAAAGCCTCCGAAAAGTGGTTGAGAGACTTAAATTTCTCTGTAAATGTACGTTAGCTTGTAACTTATGTGTATTTTTGTAGAAGGAAAAAACAGATATACAAAGTTATTACGTAATGAACAAACAAACATCAACCCCTTCTCAGATTCATCGACTTCAGCAGACCATTTATGAAAATCTTCCTGTAGGAATGGAATTGTACGATGGCGATGGGTATCTGATAGAGATTAATAGTGTGGGACTAAAGATGATGGGAGTGAAGGATAAACAAGATATGTTGGGAATCAATATCTTTGAGAATCCGAATATTCCGGTGGAGATGAAGAGGCGTCTACGTGCGGGAGAGAATATCCGTTTTACGGTCAAATATGATTTTGACCTGGCAAAAGCCCATTATCCGACTGTTTTATCAGGAATCAGTTATTTTGAAATTACTGTATCGGTCGTTCTGGATGAAAATAAGGAGATTGATAAGTTTCTTTTCATAGCACAGGATGTGACTGAAGCTGTGCATACTCAAGAGATATTGCGGCAAAGCAAGCAAAAAACGGCATTGGCCATGCAGGCTGCTGAGGTGATGTTGTGGGAATTTGATGTTTGTACCCGGTTGTTTTATGCGGAGAATGAACCTCTTAATGGTTATGATCCTACCCAAGCACTCACTATCGAAGACTATAAGAAACAGATTCATCCGGAGGATTGGAAAAAAGCGGAGATTATCCTATTGGATATGCTCAGTGGTTGCGATTGTCTGTATGAAATAGATTTCCGGATCAGGTTGTCCGATACATCCGAATGGCAATATTGTAAACTGAACTGTACCCCGTATGAAAGAGGGACGGATGGAAAGGTAATTAAATATGTGGGTTTTCGTAAAAACAATACGGAGCTGCAAAGGCGCAAGCTGCTACAAGAGAATATTTTGAACAGCATACCGCTTCCCATTCATATAAAAGATGTGGAAGATGATTTTCGTTATGTCTTCTGCAATGAAGAAAGCATGCGGATGTTCGGCACCCATGAGGGTGAAACCGTATGTAGCGTTCTGGATAGCGAACAGGCGGAACGTATGCAGAAAACAGATCTGGAAGTCTTCACTACCGGAAAGCCTTATTTTGGGGTAGAAAGAATCATATTGAAAGACGGACGCAGCTATGATACCATCGTGCGCAAGAATATCATCTATGATGGTACCAAGCGTCTGTTGCTTAATATCCGCTGGGATCAGAAATTGCAGAATGATCTTAAGCGCCGTGCTAAAGTGCTCTCTATGTCAATGGAAGTAATGAACGCTTATACCTGGTTTTATGAACCGTCGAAACAAAGGGTAAGCTTTGGTGAAGGATTTGATAAGATCGGGCGGAATGCATTGGATATCAACTCGTTTGAAAAGTTTGCAGAGTGTGTGCACCCTGATGATCGGCAACGGTTTGTCGATACAATGGATGCGGTGCTCAAACAGGATAGCGGCGAATGGGATATAGAATATCGTGCTGATCTGAGAGGAAACGGAAACTATGAATGGTGGAAAACCCGCGGAGTACTTGAAACCTCCATACTCAATGATCATCCTTATCAGTATGTTTCCGGAATGTCAATCAGCATCGAATCCTACAAACAGACAGAGTTGACTCTGCTGAAAAATAAGGAAAAGCTGAATAAACTTATCCGACAGAATGAACTGGTATTGAATAACACTAATTCGGGGTTGGCCTATATCACGACAGATTATGTAGTACAATGGGAAAATGTGTCTGTCTGTTCATCCAGCCTCTCTTTTGAGGCTTATAAAAGAGGAGAATGCTGTTATAAAAGTGCTCATAATCGGACTTCTCCTTGTGACAACTGCGTGCTAAGCAAAGTATTGGTATCAAGACAGATGGAAAAGATCAAGTTTCATCTGGAGAATAACCGGATTGTAGAAGTGCTGGCTACTCCTGTATTTAATGAAAGTGAAGAGATCGACGGTATTGTCATTCGTGTGGATGATATTACTGACAGGGAGAGGATGATTGAAGAGTTGAGACAGGCGAAATTGTTGGCCGAACAATCGGATAAGCTCAAGTCGGCCTTTCTTGCCAATATGAGTCACGAAATCCGTACTCCACTAAATGCTATTGTCGGCTTCTCTGACCTATTGATGAATTCGGAAGAACAGGGTGATAAAGAAGAATACATGCAGATTATCAATACCAATAACGAATTGCTGCTGAAACTTATTAATGATATTCTGGATTTGTCGAAGTTGGAGTCCGGTTCGGTGGAGCTGAAATATGAGGAATTTGATCTGGCAGAATATTTCGATAGTATGGCATCTTCAATGAAGCAACGGGTGACAAATCCTAAAGTGCAGTTGGTCGCGGTGAATCCTTATAGTGTGTGCCGGGTGAGACTTGACAAAAATCGGGTTGCACAAGTGGTGACTAATTATGTAACTAATGCCATCAAATATACGCCGCAGGGAACTATCGAGATGGGATACGAGGTGGTAGACGCCGGAATCCGTCTTTATGTAAGGGATACCGGTATCGGTATACCGGAGGAGAAAAAGAGAAAAGTCTTTCATCGGTTTGAGAAATTGGATGAATTTGCACAAGGCACCGGTCTTGGACTCTCTATATGTAAGGCTATTACCGAATCGATGGGAGGAAGTGTCGGTTTTGAATCGGAATATAGCCGGGGATCTCTTTTCTGGGCTGTTCTACCTTGCGATCCGGAGGTACAAATGCGTCGGGAGTCCAATATCGCCATTGGACAGAATGCGGGTAAAGATGATCTGATACGTAGCGGAAATCAGCATTCGGCCTTGGATAGAAAAACAGTCTTGGTTGTAGAAGATATTTCAAGTAATTATCTGCTGATATCGGCTATGTTGTCCAAACATTATAATTTGCTTCACGCTGTGAATGGGGAGCAGGCTGTAGCGATGGTAAAAGAGTATAAAATAGATCTCTTGTTGATGGATATGAAAATGCCGGTAATGGACGGACTGACGGCAACAGCTGAGATTCGGAAGTTTGATACGAATATTCCTATTGTAGCTCTTACAGCGCATGCTTTCGAGTCCGACAAGGTAGCTGCGCTGAAATCCGGTTGCAATGATTATCTCGTGAAGCCGGTGGATAAAGCAAGACTAATGTCTGTATTGCGCAAATACTGCCACCCTTCAACTCTTGTTTTATAAAAGAATACCCCGGAATCTTTCTCTCTAATGGGGAGATGATTCCGGGGTGATCTTTAATCCCTTTGTATTAAGGAATTTCCACTAATTCAATGAGTTTATTTAACTTCAATGGTTCTGTCAGGTTTCTTCACTTCTTCTTCACTCAACTTGGGTAGTTCGATGTTCAGGACACCGTTTTCCACTTGCGCGGAGATGTGATCTTTATCTACGTTCTCCGGCAGAATCATTGTCTGCTGGAATTTAGAATATGAAAATTCACGGCGTAAATAGCGACCGTCTTTCTTTTCTTCCTTGTTTTCAGCTTTCTTTTCCATTGAAATTACCAGGTTGTTTTCTTCATCAATCCGTACGCTGAAATCTTCCTTAGTCATCCCTGGTGCGGCCAACTCTAATTTATAGGCCTTATCGGTTTCAATTACATTAATAGCAGGTGCGGTAGCATTTGCTTTAGCCATTAATTCGTTATCAAAGAAATCATTAAAGATACTTGGTAACCAATTCTGAGATCTTCTAACAGGCATCATAATTTAGTCTCCTATCTTTTAGTTAAACATTCAGATTAATTCTTGAATTCCGGTTCGTCGTTTCGAACCGTCGTTCACTAAAGAAATTACAAAATTTGTGCCAGTGCCATATTCTTCCTTAGTTTGACTAAATGTCAGGGAAGTAATGCCAATTTTACCATTTTGCTGTCAAATTGTTCCTGTATTTATACTTTGATAAGAATTTTGTTAATAATCTATTAGTTGATTGAGACTGTTACATACCTATTTTATCAGTTTGAATCTGAGGCGTAATTTTCCGTCGGCATAATCGTAACTGATAATTTTAAAAAGACCTATTTCTGATGTGTTTTCTACGTGTTGCCCGATGCAAGCGCAAGCATCGTAATCTCCTATTCTGACAATACGTAATATTTCGCTTGCATTTTCCGGAAGCTTACTCAGGTCCACAATGCTTTTGGCTTCTTCGTGTGTCATGAACTCACAGGTTACAGGTAAATGGCGATCGATAGCTTCATTTACTTTTTCTTCAATGGCATGAATTTGCTCCTCCGTTGGGCAAGTCGGAAGTTCGTAATCACATTTGCTTTTTTTCTTTTCGATATGTGCATTTCGTGAACGAGGACATCCGAATGTTTTTACCATAGTGGCATTGAGCAAATGCTCTGCTGTATGCATCGGGGGATATTCTTGTTTATTGTGGTCGTTGAGTTGAGGTTGTTGTTCCATGATTATCTGAGCATTATTTTCCTTTTTATATTTTTGATGTACATTTATTCTTTTACTATTTCTATAGACTTGGGTACTAGGTCCATAAAAGAGTTTAATCCACAGTCTGTATAATCTGTTCCGGCAAAAAGTCGGATTATAGTTGTTGGTAACCAGCTTTTTCCGGATTGGGGGTCTACTGCCATCCATCCGTATTGTTTGAGGTAGCATTCGGCCCAGGCATGACATCCATAGAATTTTTGTTCAGGTATAAAAATAAAACCGGCAACAAACCGGCAAGGAATTCCTTTCTTTCTCATAAGTGCCGTGAATAAATTAGTATATTCGCTGCAAGTACCTTTCTTTCTTTGAAGGATATGATTTACATCCAATGTTTTGCAATCACCTCTTGAAATAGCCGTGGCTAGAGAATCATCAAAACTTATATAATGGGATACAAACTCCAAGCCCTTTTTTATAATTGTCATTATACTGTCTTCGCCTTTGAATAAAGAGTCTGTTATAAGTTCGATAGTAGGAGAAGAATAGTCAATGAGTCGGGTGGGGTTTAGATAAGAAGCGACCTCTCCGTCATAGATGTCATTGGGGCTATAAAGAACCTTTTCTGCTACTTTTCTTTTTAAGGTATCGTCATAAGCTTTGGATACTTTTACGGTGAAATAGTAGACACTGTCTGCCTTTTTAAAATTAGAAACCTCTTGGGGATAAGAATCTGTAACCGGAGAGTAATTTCTTGTCACCATTTGATAAGTGGTTTGAGCATGGCATGGGAACGAAAATGGTATCAGTGGCAGTAAAAAAAGAAATAGTAACTTTTGCATGTATTTTATGATAATGATGTTATTAGGGGGAATATACAATTATTATTCGGGTATCTTTACCTTTTCTCCAAGATGTTTGGGAGCTTTATTGGTAACTATATCCACAAAGACTTTTACTCTTGCCAATAATTCTCGAAGATTCGTTTTAAAGCCGGCATACGCACTCACATCCTGAGCGCTGTATCCGATAGCCTGGAGGTGACTTTGCTGAGCCAGATAAATTGCCCGTTCGTTATGAAACTGTTGTGAAATCAGAGTAAAACGCTCCAAACCAAAAATTAAATGTGCTCTTACCACAGAATCCAATGTTCTTAAACCTGCATAGTCCAGTATAATCCGTTGGTCAGGTATTCCTGCTGCTATAAGTGCTTTTTTCATTTCTTCCGGTTCGTTATAACTATTTCTCCGGTTATCACCGCTAACCAGTATATATTTGACTTTTCCGGCATTGTAGAGTTCTGTGGCAGCTTTAATCCTATAGTCGAAATATAGGTTGGCTTTTCCACTTTTCAGTTTAGGTGAAGTTCCCAGTAACAGTCCTACCTTATTATATGGAATATCGGAAACAGTCGAATAGATATATGTTTCGCTATTTTTCTGTATAGTCCGGTTGCAAACATAGATGGTGATCACAAGGACTATCAACAATAAAGGTATTCCCCATCGGACGATCTTTTTCATTTTTCTATATTCAGGATGCTGTGCAAAGATAAGGATTTGGTGTGAAAGTTGATTTGAAAGCATAAAAAAAGGAGCAACGCCTTGCTCCAACCTTTGTTAACCTTAAATCTAATACTATGAAAAACACAATGCAAAGATACAGATTTTTGAGATCTTGGCAAATGTTTCATAGAAAACCTTTCTTTTTATAACATTTATTTTATTTATCAGCTTAATTTGTTAGGATAATTAAGAGTTAAAGAGTTCACTTTGATATATTCTGGAAGTTTATTACTTGGATATTCTTATCCGGGCCATTTCTCTTTCATTAAGTCCTCCATCTTAAGTAATTCGTCTCTGTATTGAGCTGCTTCAATGAATTCAAGTTTCTTAGCTGCTTCCTGCATTAACTTGCGAGTACGCTCCATACTTTTTTCCAGTTGGGCTTTGCTCATATATTGTACGACCGGATCAGCTGCAATATTGGGTGAAGAAGGCTCCACGTATGCACGGGTACCTTTTTGAGTATCTTCTGTTTCTGCTCCGTTTCCGAAAACAGACAGATTACGGGCCTTTTTAATTTGTTGCGGAGTAATACCATGTTCTTCGTTGTATGCAAGTTGCTTCTCACGGCGACGATTGGTTTCATCAATAGTCAGTCGCATGCTATCTGTGATTTTGTCTGCATACATGATCACCATTCCATTTACATTTCGGGCTGCTCGTCCGGCAGTTTGTGTCAATGAACGGTGGGAACGGAGAAATCCTTCTTTGTCCGCATCGAGGATGGCAACCAGTGACACTTCCGGAAGGTCGAGACCTTCGCGCAATAAATTCACCCCGATCAACACATCGTAAACTCCTTGACGGAGATCATCCATGATCTTGACCCGTTCCAATGTATCCACATCGCTGTGAATGTAGTTGCAACGTACGTTGTTGTTTAATAGATATTCTGTCAATTCTTCGGCCATACGTTTGGTCAGTGTGGTGACAAGTACGCGTTCTTCTTTCTCAATGCGTATCTGTATTTCTTCCATCAGATCATCGATCTGATTCAGGCTGGGACGTACCTCGATCACCGGATCGAGCAGACCGGTAGGACGGATCACCTGCTCGACAACAATACCCTCGGACTGTACTAATTCATAATCGGCAGGAGTAGCGCTGACATAAATCACCTGTTTAGCCATCGACTCGAATTCTTCGAATTTCAGGGGGCGGTTGTCCATAGCTGCCGGTAAACGAAAACCATATTCCACTAAGTTTATTTTACGGGCACGGTCACCTCCGTACATAGCTCGTATTTGCGGTACGCTGACGTGGCTTTCATCTATTACAATCAAAAAATCGTCAGGGAAAAAATCCAGCAAACAGTATGGACGTGTACCTGCAGCACGGCCGTCAAAATATCGTGAATAGTTTTCAATACCTGAGCAATGACCGAGTTCCCGAATCATCTCCATATCATATGTCACTCGTTCGTATAGACGTTTGGCTTCGTACTCTTTGCCGATAGACTCGAAATAGGCAACTTGTTTGGTAAGATCATCTTCTATTTCATGGATGGCCCGTAAAGTTGCTTCTTTAGTAGTCATAAACAGGTTAGCCGGGTATATTTTATAGGCTTCAAAAGGTGCGATGGTGACTCCGGATACCGGATCTACTTCTTCGATACCGTCAATTTCGTCTCCCCAAAAGGTTACCCGGAGCAGATTGTCCGAATAGGCCAGATATATATCCACCGTATCTCCTTTGACCCGGAAATTTCCACGATTCAGTTCAATATCGTTGCGCATATACAGGCTGTCTACCAACCGGCGAAGAAATACATTGCGGTTGATGGTCCGGCCTCGTTCTATTTCAATTACATTGTTATAAAAATCGGATGGGTTTCCCATACCATAAATACAAGATACGGAGGATACAACCACTACATCTTTTCTGCCGGATAGAAGAGCCGAAGTCGCAGCCAATCTGAGCTTATCTATTTCGTCATTGATAGCGAGGTCTTTTTCTATATATGTATCCGAACTTGGCAGATAGGCCTCCGGCTGGTAATAATCATAATAAGATACATAATATTCGACAGCATTATTGGGGAAAAATCCTTTAAATTCGCTGTAGAGCTGGGCTGCCAGTGTTTTGTTATGGCTTAAGATCAATGTTGGTTTATTGATATTGGCAATAACGTTGGCTATGGTAAATGTCTTTCCGGAACCGGTTACTCCCAGTAACGTTTGTGCCGGTACGCCTTCAAGAACCCCTTCGGTCAGTTGCGCAATTGCTTCCGGCTGATCTCCGGTCGGCTTGTATGCGGATGTTAATTCAAAATTCATGCTTCTTTTTTTCTTTCAGAAGACAATATTCGGCAAAATAGTTGAGATAAACAAATCAAATTTTAAAATAAATCCTTTACTTTGCACAACATAACTAACAAAATACAACGAAAGACATGATTTGGAATGAGAGCATCGAATGCATGGAACGCGACAATTTGCATAAAATCCAGAGCATTAGACTGAAGAAAATAGTAGAATACGTTTATCATAATACGCCGTTCTATCGTAAAAAAATGCAAGAGTTGGGCATCACACCCGATGATATTAACGGGATAGAAGATATATCCAAATTACCATTTACCACTAAATTAGATTTACGCGACAATTATCCGTTTGGCTTATGCGCTGTACCCATGAGCCAGATCGTTCGTATCCATGCGTCCTCCGGTACTACCGGGAAACCGACTGTAGTGGGATATACCCGTAAGGACTTATCGACTTGGGCAGAATGTCTGTCGCGTGCCTTCACAGCTTATGGTGCCGGCCGTTCTGATATATTTCAGGTATCTTACGGTTACGGTTTGTTTACGGGCGGACTGGGTGCACATGCCGGTGCCGAGAATATCGGAGCGTCGGTTATCCCCATGTCAAGTGGTAATACGGAAAAGCAGATTACATTGATGCATGATTTTGGCTCGACTGTGTTATGTTGTACACCGTCTTATGCTCTTTATCTGGCTGATGCGATTAATGACTCAGGTTTTCCACGCGAAGAATTTAAACTGAAGGCGGGTGCTTTCGGTGCGGAACCCTGGACGGAAAGTATGCGTAAAGACATCGAAACCAAATTGGGCATTAAGGCTTATGATATATATGGATTGAGTGAAATTGCAGGTCCCGGTGTTGGATATGAATGTGAATGCCAGAATGGTACGCACTTGAATGAAGATCACTTCTTCCCTGAAATAATAGACCCGCATACATTGCAGCCTGTAGAACCCGGACAGACCGGGGAACTTGTTTTTACCCATCTGACGAAAGAAGGTATGCCTTTATTGCGCTACAGGACAAAAGATCTGACGGCTTTGCATTATGAAAAATGTTCTTGCGGACGTACTTTGGTGCGTATGGACCGCATCTTGGGACGTAGTGACGATATGCTTATTATCCGTGGAGTCAATGTATTCCCGACACAGATAGAATCTGTTATTCTGGAAATGGCGGAATTCGAGCCACATTATCTGTTGACCATTGACCGCAAGAACAATACGGATACTATGGAACTGAAGGTTGAGGTTCGTCCTGACTATTATTCGGATGAAATTAACAAGATGCTGGCTTTAAAGAAGAAATTGACAGGTCGCTTACAAAGTGTATTAGGTCTGGGAGTAGACGTGAAGCTGGTAGAGCCGCGCAGCATTGAACGCAGTGTGGGCAAAGCGAAGCGTGTGATTGATAATAGAAAACTATAACGAATATTAAATATAAAGTCATTTATTATGGTAGCAAAACAACTTTCCATTTTTTTGGAAAATAAATCAGGCCGACTGACAGAGGTGACTGAAGTATTGGCAAAGGAAGGTATTAATCTTTCTGCTCTTTGCATTGCTGAAAATGCCGACTTTGGTATTCTCCGGGGGATTGTTTCCGATCCGGATAAAGCTTATAAAGCTTTAAAAGATAATCATTTTGCAGTGAATGTGACAGAAGTGGTAGGCATCAACTGTCCTAACGTGCCCGGTGCGTTAGCCAAAGTATTGCAATACCTTTCCAATGAAGGAGTTTTTATTGAATATATGTATTCATTTGCCAATAATAACTCTGCAAATGTGATTATCCGTCCTAATGATATGGAAAACTGTATCCGTGTGTTGACGGAAAAGAAAGTTGACTTGTTGGCGGCAAGCGACTTGTATAAACTGTAAAATCTGTGACTAAGTGGTGGATGGTTAATGAATAGCTGCTATATTGTTTATAAATTAACCATCCATCAATGCTTATTCGCCATTCGTAACTAAACTCTATTCTTCCATTCTTTTTTATCTTAAAAAACATTGATTAATTGGTTTATTCAGCGCGAATCTTTAACTTTGCGCATTATTTAAATACAGAATGAAGAAGAACATCATTATAACGCTGCTTGCAGCTACTGTTTTATCCTCGTGTGGAGAGTACAATAAGTTGCTAAAAAGCACTGATTACGAATACAAGTATGAGGCCGCTAAGAACTACTTCGCCAAGGGTCAGTATAATCGGTCGGCTACATTGCTGAACGAGTTGATAACTATCTTGAAAGGTGGTGATAAGGCAGAAGAATCATTATACATGTTGGCTATGAGTTATTATAATCAGAAAGATTATTCTACTGCCGCACAGTCGTTTATCACTTATTTTAATACATATCCACGTGGTCAGTTCTCTGAATTGGCTCGTTTTCATGCAGGCAAAGCTTTGTTCTTGGATACTCCGGAACCCCGATTGGATCAGTCAAGTACTTATCAGGCTATCCAGCAGTTGCAGATGTTCTTGGAATATTATCCTCAAAGCAGCAGAAAACAAGAGGCACAGAATATGATTTTTGCTTTGCAGGATAAGTTGGTTTTGAAAGAACTTTATTCAGCGAGATTATATTATAATCTGGGTAATTATATGGGCAACAACTATCTGTCTTGTGTAATCACAGCACAGAATGCTTTAAAAGATTATCCTTATACTGATTATCGTGAGGATTTATCTATTTTGATTCTCCGTGCCAAATATGAGATGGCAGTGAATAGTGTAGAAGATAAAAAGATGGATCGTTATCGCGAAACGGTAGACGAATATTATGCTTTCAAAAATGAATTTCCGGAAAGTAAATATCTGAAGGAAGCCGAAAGGATTTTCAAAGATTCTCAAAAAGTAATTAAAGACTAAATTATAAATAGATTTATGGATTACAAAAAAACAAATGCTCCGACGAATACCATTACCCGTGATATGATGGACTTGTGTGCCGATACCGGTAATGTTTACGAAACAGTGGCTATCATTGGTAAGCGTGCCAATCAGATTAGTGTGGAAATAAAAAATGACCTTTCCAAGAAACTTGCGGAGTTTGCTTCTTACAACGACAATCTGGAGGAAGTGTTTGAAAACAGAGAGCAGATCGAAATTTCACGTTATTACGAGAAATTGCCGAAACCCAATCTGATTGCTGCGCAGGAATATGTAGAAGGAAAGATCTATTATAGAAACCCGGCGAAGGAGAAAGAAAAATTACAGTAATTTACTTCGCTGATTGAAGAGCTAAGAGTCAAGTAGTAAGTAGGAGTCTATTCTTCTATCTCTTATTGCTTGACTTTTTTATTCCGGATTAAACACAACTTTAAAAACTATGATTCAACGAATTCAAACGATTTATTTTTTACTTGTTACTGCATTATTGATAACAAGTATGTGTTTGCCTGTGGGCAGCTTTATAGGTGCTGATGCTGCAATGTATGTTTTTAAACCATTGGGGGTAGAGATGAACGGTACACTTTATTCTACATGGGGGGTATTTGGTATCTTGTTGCTCAGTGCAATCATTGCATTCGCTACGATCTTTCTGTTCAAGAACCGTATGTTGCAAATTCGTATGACGATATTCAATAGTATTCTGCTGATTGGTTATTATCTTACTTTTCTTGCCTTCATGTTTGTCCTGAAGAAAGATCTGAGTGCTACTTTCCAGATATCATGGGCATTATGCCTGCCGTTAATTTCGATTATTCTGAATTGGCTGGCGGTCCGTGCGATAGGACGAGATGAAGTGATGGTAAAGGCTGCCGATCGTCTCCGATAAAAATAGAATCGCCACAAAGGATTTAGAAATTATTCTCTATAAACTCTAAATCCTTTGTGGCGATTTTGTATATATGCTTTTCTACTTCTTTATATCAAACAGATAAGTGATTTTGGCTGTAATGGTACTATTGGCAGAGCGCGAGAAATAATCTTTTTTGGTACTGTTGTAGAAGTCGGCCAGTCCAAAATAATATCTGCCTTCCAAAAGGAAATTACCGGCTTTAGTCCTGACTTCAATGCCTCCTCCTCCTACAATTCCGTAATCAAACTTATTTTCAACCCATTTACCGTATTGTTCATTGGGTGCCCGATTCGCGGTTTCCCAAGTACCTTTTCTTTTTTCGCTCTCGTTTAACAAGAGGCCGATTTGTGGCCCTAGGTTCACGAAAAATTGTACCCCTTTGTCTTTGCCAAAGGCCAGATGGGCAAGGAAAGGAATCTCAAGATAGTTCATGGTACGGACATAAGAGTCTTCGGAAGAGAATCCCTGTTCCGGATCGAATTTTTCGTCCCATCCGCGTTGAGAAAAGTTAAGTTCCAATTGTGCACCACAGATCATAGCGAAGTATTTTTCGGAAATGTAGCGTGCTGTGACACCTCCGGTAATTCCCAAAAGACCGTTTTGCTTGATGGTGGGCTGGAAAGAAACAGTGCTGTAATTAGCACCGCCATTGATTCCGATTGCAAAATTATGTCGTTGTTCGCCTATCTGGGCTTTTGCCGGCAGGGTAATGCCTGCCAGCAAAATGGCTCCCAGTAAGAGTGATTTCAGTTGATCCCTTTTCATTCGAAGTCAAGTTTAATCAATTCAAAGTTCTTTGTGAAATGAACAAAGAATACTTTCTTGTTCACAAATCCTCCCCAGTTGTTGACACGTTGGAATTTAAATCCGGTCTGGATAGGAGTCAAATCCATTTGCGGAAGGTTCTTTTCCAGTTCGGAACCGTATTTAGACAGTCCTTTAAGGAAGAAGTATCCAGTGTCAAAGCCCAGCATACCGTACTTCGGATACCGTTCCTCCATCTCTTTACTGTACCATTTGCGATATGCCTGAGTGAAGTTGATGGCGGCCGGTAATAGATTGTTCGTGTAGAATGACGAGTAAAAATAGGTATCCAATTCAAAGAAACTTTCCAAATGGTCTTTTGTATATGTCTGCCATTCCGGATAACCGAATAAATGAATACGTGCTTCCGGATTGTCTCTAACGAGTAATGTCAATTGAGGAATGATTCTCAGAAGCGTCAGATCATTGCCCGAAGTCGGAATGAAGAAATTCTCCTTGTCATTGTGCAGAGCTGCTTTTAGAGTTTCTACCGGGGCATTTTCTTTCAATGTCTTTACGGGTATACCTTTGCTTCCCAATTCTTGTTTCAGACCTTTGATAAACTCTACTTTATCTTTATCTACAACCGCTGATTCCAGAAGAATCACGTTGGCGTTTGGAAATTGGCGTGTAAAGTGCTCGTATACTTCCGAATACAGATAAGATTGCGGAGTATTGATCTGGTAGATAAACGGGTTGTTGAATACTTCTCCCTCTTTTGAGGAAAAAGGAATGACCAGGCGTATATCGTTTTTCTTGGCAAAGGCTGCCAATGGTTTGATGTGTTGTTGTTGCGCCGGACCGAAGATCACATTCATATTTTTCATCTCGCTTTTGGCCAGAATGCTGTTCAGCGACGAACTTTCTTTATTGCAATCGTATACATACAGGTCGATTGAAGTTCCGGTACGTTTCAGACTGTCAACTGCCATCAGGAAACCTTCGTAATATTCTACCATCCGTTTGTCGTCAAATGGTAACAGGAGGGCCGCTTTGATAGTAGAAATGCTCTTAGGAACTTCTTTGTTTTCACGGAACAATTCGCTGTCACTTGGCGGTATGATGTTGGCATCTGTTTTGGGGACAGTGACTGTCGGTTTTTCAGACGGGTAGGGGATACAGAGAAATTGCCCTTTTTTCATGCCATTCTTTAATTCTGGATTGGCAGCAATCAGTTCTTGTTCGGAAATGCCATATTCACGGCTGACGCTGAAAATGGTTTCTCTGCGTTTCACCTTATGCATATCTTTACAGCGTGGCTTGACGGCCGGTTGCATAGCAGGCTCTGAGGGAGCTGCCACTACAGCTTCTACGGTCGAATCGATAGCCTCGGCAGCCGAAGGAATACGGATAACTTGTCCGATGCGGAAGTTCTCCGCGCTTAATCCGGGGTTAGCGTCACAGATAGCCTTGGCAGAAACTTTATAGGTCGTTGTCAGCCGATAGAGTGTCTCGCCCGGCTGGATCGTATGAAAGGTTTCACCTTTTTGAGCAGTTTTGTTCTGTGGGATTTTAATGGCTTGTCCTGCGTAGATTTTGTCCTCACAACCGGGATTCAGTCGGATAATATCTGCTTTGCTGACTCCATACATGCTTGAGATGGAGTATAAACTTTGGCCCTTTTCAATGGTGTGCAGGAAGTAGGATTGGTTCTCTTGTGCAAAGGTGCTTAAATAGGAAACACTTATAAAGGACAGGAGAAAGAAGATTCGTTTGATTGATTTCATCAATTTATTAATCTTAATTTGTAATTTTTACTATTCAATTCTCAATTGATTACGGCAAAGGTACGAATAATGTCATACATTCACATAATATATTGAGTTAAGAAAATAATATTGTGTTTTTTAAAACTATATTTCGGGCGGAAACATTAATTTTGCAGCTCAATAAAAGTTAGAATATGCAGGAAACAGAATATATAAATGTGTATGGTGCGCGCGTACACAATCTGAAAGACATTGATGCGGAAATACCACGTAATAGCCTGACTGTAATTACCGGACTTAGTGGAAGCGGGAAGTCATCTCTTGCTTTCGATACGATATTTGCAGAAGGACAGCGCCGCTATATTGAAACTTTTTCGGCTTATGCCCGCAACTTTTTGGGCAATCTGGAGCGTCCGGATGTAGATAAGATAACAGGATTGAGTCCGGTTATTTCCATTGAACAGAAAACTACGAACAAAAATCCCCGTTCTACGGTCGGAACCACTACGGAGATTTACGACTATCTCCGTTTGCTTTATGCCCGTGCCGGAATAGCTTATTCTTATCTTTCGGGAGAAAAGATGGTGAAATACACCGAAGAACAGATATTGGAACTTATTCTGAAAGATTATAAAGGGAAGAAAATCTATATGCTGGCCCCTCTGGTGCGTTCGCGTAAGGGACATTATAAAGAACTCTTTGAACAAATCCGGAAAAAAGGATACCTGTATGTCCGTATCGACGGGGAGGTTCGTGAGATTACACATGGTCTGAAACTGGATCGTTATAAGAATCATGATATTGAAGTAGTCGTTGACAAACTGATCGTAGAAGATAAGGATGATAAACGGTTGAAACAGAGTGTTGCCACCGCCATGCGTCAGGGAGACGGATTGCTGATGATTCTCGATGCGCAGACAGAGAGTATCCGACACTATAGCAAACGCTTGATGTGTCCTGTTACGGGATTGTCGTACCGGGAGCCGGCTCCGCATAATTTTTCGTTCAACTCCCCGCAAGGTGCTTGTCCGCGTTGTAAAGGATTGGGAGTAGTTAGCCAGATTGATGTGGATAAAGTGATTCCCAATAAAGAGATGTCGATCTATGAAGGGGCAATAGCTCCTTTGGGTAAATATAAGAATGCGATGATTTTCTGGCAGATCGGTGCTCTGCTGGAGAAGTACGATGCGTCACTGAAGACTCCGGTAAAAGACCTGCCCAATGATGCTATTGATGAAATTCTGTATGGTTCGGATGAACGTATCAAAATAAAAAGCTCATTGATAGGTACTTCTTCCGACTATTTTGTAACGTATGAAGGAGTTGTGAAGTATATCCAGATGTTGCAAGAGAAAGACGCTTCGGCCACTGCTCAGAAATGGGCGGAACAGTTCGCTAAAACTACGGTTTGTCCTGAATGTAAGGGGGCGAAGTTGAATAAGGAGGCGCTTCATTTCCGTATCCATGACAAAAACATCAATGAACTCTCTAATATGGACATCAACGAGCTGTATGACTGGTTGATGAAAGTAGATAAGTTCCTGACAGATAAACAGAAAACGATTGCCGCCGAGATTCTGAAGGAGATACGTACCCGCTTGAAATTCCTGTTGGATGTGGGGTTGGATTATCTTTCGTTAAATCGCAGCTCGGTCAGTCTGTCCGGAGGAGAAAGTCAGCGTATCCGTCTGGCCACACAAATTGGGTCTCAGTTGGTCAATGTGCTTTATATTCTTGACGAGCCGAGTATCGGATTGCATCAACGTGATAACTTGCGGCTGATTAATTCTCTGAAAGAACTGCGTGATATGGGTAACTCCGTGATCGTGGTAGAGCATGACAAAGACATGATGCTTGCTGCCGACTACGTGATCGATATGGGACCTAAGGCCGGACGATTGGGAGGAGAAGTCGTTTTTGCCGGTACTCCTGAAGAGATGTTGAAGACCAGTACACTGACTTCGCAGTACCTTAACGGACAAACGGCTATCGAAGTACCTTCTAAGAGACGTCCCGGAAACGGCAAGTCTTTATGGTTACGGGGCGCGAAAGGGAATAACCTGAAAAATGTGGATGTGGAATTTCCGTTGGGTAAATTAATTTGTGTAACCGGAGTTTCCGGTAGTGGCAAATCGACTCTGATTAATGAAACTTTGCAACCGATACTTTCGCAAAAATTCTATCGTTCTTTGCAGGATCCTTTGGAATATGATTCGATCGAAGGACTTGAGAATATAGATAAGGTGGTTAATGTGGACCAGTCCCCTTTGGGGCGTACCCCACGTTCCAATCCGGCTACTTATACTGGGGTCTTTTCTGATATCCGGAGCCTGTTTGTCGGACTGCCGGAAGCTAAGATCCGCGGTTATAAGCCCGGCCGGTTCTCTTTCAATGTGTCCGGTGGCCGCTGCGAGGCATGTTCCGGTAACGGCTACAAAACGATTGAAATGAATTTCTTACCCGATGTATACGTTCCGTGCGAAGTCTGTCATGGTAAACGCTATAACCGTGAAACGCTGGAAGTACGTTTTAAGGGAAAATCTATTGCTGATGTGCTGGATATGACTATTAATCGTGCAGTAGAGTTCTTTGAGAATGTTCCTCAGATCCTGAATAAGATCAAGACTATCCAAGATGTAGGATTGGGGTATATCAAACTGGGACAATCGTCAACAACTCTTTCGGGAGGTGAGAGCCAGCGTGTGAAATTGGCTACTGAACTTTCAAAACGAGATACCGGAAAGACTTTGTATATTCTTGATGAACCGACTACCGGCCTGCATTTTGAAGACATACGTGTGTTGATGGGAGTCCTGAATAAATTGGTAGATAAAGGCAATACCGTGATCGTTATTGAACACAACCTGGATGTGATTAAGATGGCGGATTACATAATAGATATGGGGCCTGAAGGTGGTAAGGGAGGAGGAGAACTTCTCAGTTTCGGAACACCGGAAGAAGTTGCGAAGAGCAACAAAGGATATACTCCGAAGTTTCTTCGCGAGGAATTGAAAATCAATTAAAAATTCATATTGTATGATGAGGATATGTCAAAATTCGTATTCGCCACCGATTACACAGATAAATATTATTGGCTGTCAGTAGACTAAAAAACGTTCAGTGTAAATCTGTGTGATCTGTGGTGAGTTATGACACACCTTCATCGTATTTGTCCGAGGTTAACTTCGTGATTGCAGGAAGTTAACTTCGTAAAGTTACATTATTAACTTACTAATGGGCAGCTCCTCTCTGTGGCTGCCGAAATACACATATTGTCTATGAAAATCAATAAGACCAATGCCGCCCGTCTACTGGATAAGGCCAAGATTGCCTATGAACTTATTCCTTACGAGGTAGACGAAAGCGATCTGAGTGCCGTGCATGTAGCGGCAAGTTTGGGAGAGAATATTAATCAGGTTTTTAAAACCCTCGTACTTCACGGTGATAAAACGGGATATTTTGTTTGTGTAATTCCAGGAGATCAGGAAGTGAACCTGAAGCTTGCTGCTAAAGTGTCCGGCAATAAAAGTTGCGATATGATCCCTATGAAAGAGCTTCTGTCCGTCACCGGATATATCCGGGGTGCCTGTTCGCCCATCGGAATGAAAAAGCATTTTCCTACCTATATTCATGAAACCTGTCTGGGCTTTCCGTATATTTATGTAAGTGCAGGGCAGAGAGGATTGCAGATAAAAATAGACCCTAAAGAGCTAATAAACGAGGTTCGGGCGGAAGTTTGTGTATTATATACTGTTTAATTTCAGTAAAAAGTATATATTTGCAAAAAATATCTATTTAATAATCTAATATTCTAATTTTATGTTTGAAGGACAACCTAAGGGTTTGTATGCTCTGGCACTTGCCAACACAGGCGAGCGATTCGGTTACTACACCATGCTTGCGATTTTTACTTTGTTTTTACAAGCAAAGTTTGGTTACACTGCTGCTGAAACTTCTACTATTTTCGGATGTTTTTTGGCTGCTGTTTATTTTATCCCCTTCTTTGGCGGTATTCTTGCCGATAAGTTTGGTTATGGTAAGATGGTGACAATGGGTATTGTGGTCATGTTTATTGGCTATGCTCTGCTCGCCATCCCGACTTCCGATAACTCCGGCAAAATAATGATGTTCGGTGCGTTGGCCCTGATTGCTTGCGGTACCGGTCTTTTTAAAGGTAATTTACAGGTGATGGTGGGTAATTTGTATGATGCCCCCGAATATAGTTCCAAACGCGACACTGCATTCAGTATTTTCTATATGGCTATCAATATTGGCGCAATGTATGCTCCGACAGCCGCAACGAAAGTAACCAATTATATGTTGGGCAAGGCAGGTCTGTCGTATGTCCCTCAGATTCCTTCATTGGCACATCAATATCTCGATGGAACAATCACTCCTGCCAACCAGGCTACTCTGGAATCCTTGCAGGCTGCACAAAACTTTACCGGTGACATTGCCACTTTCTGTACTACTTATATCGATAAGCTCTCCGAAGCTTACAACTATGGATTTGGTGTGGCATGTGTGTCCTTGATTATTTCAATGCTTATTTATGTAGCTTTCCGTTCTACATTCAAACATGCGGACTATAACTCTAAACAGGCTAAGCCGGCCAACGTGGTAGAAGAGAAGTTGACTCCGGAACAGACTAAACAACGTATCGTAGCTCTGTTGCTTGTGTTTGCCGTAGTTATTTTCTTCTGGATGGCTTTCCATCAGAACGGGTTGACATTGACATTCTTCGCTCGTGACTATACGGCACAAGAGGTGACCGGTCTCGACCGTCTGGGCTTCAATATCGTGAACCTGACCTTCTTGCTGATCGTTATCTACGGACTGTTTTCACTGTTCCAGGGTAAAACCGGAAAGTCGAAAACGATTGCCGGTGTAGTAGTTATGGTGGCACTCCTCTGCCTGGGATGGAGTTATACTTCTATGGATCCTACAATCAACATCCTGCCACAGATCTTCCAGCAGTTTAATCCGTTCTTCGTGATCGCTTTGACTCCGGTTTCGCTGGCAGTGTTCGGCTATCTGGCCAGAAAAGGAAAAGAACCTTCTGCACCGCGTAAAATCGGTATCGGTATGATGATTGCCGTATGTGGTTTCTTGATCATGGCTATCGGCTCTATCGGTCTGCCTACTCCGGACGCTTTGGCTGCCAGTGGCATTGAGAAGGATGCGTTGGTTTCTCCGAACTGGTTGATCTCCACTTATCTGGTTCTTACTTTTGCCGAGCTTTTCTTGTCACCGATGGGTATCTCTTTCGTTTCGAAAGTAGCTCCTCCCAAGTACAAAGGTATGATGATGGGTGGTTGGTTTGCTGCAACTGCCATTGGTAACTACCTGGTTGCCATCATCGGTTATCTGTGGGGAGGCATGCAATTGTGGATGGTATGGAGTGTGCTTATCGTATGCTGTTTGCTGGCCGCCCTGTTTATCTTCTCTATCATGAAGAAACTTGAAAAGGTAGCATAAGACCTTCGGGTTACTGACTATACACCAAACGCCCCGTTACATTACTTGTTATTTCGATAACAATATATGTAACGGGGCGTTTCTCCTATTGGCCTTTTCTTTACAGATAAATCAAAGTTCCAATCCCATAATATAGTCATTCATATAATATCCGTTTCCGATAGGGAAGTCTCCTTCCCGCAATTTCTTCATCCCTTTATGTTCGTAAAAGTGCAGCGCTTTGTTGTTTCGGTTTACATTTAGTTCCATCAGGCAGGGAGACGGGTGTATCTCTTTGATATATTGCACTGCGTGATCAAATAGTTTGCTGCCTAAATGTGCCCCCTGAAAGCCGGGGAGAACATATATTTTCTGGAGATGAAACACATCGGCATCCTGGGGCTGGACAGAGACGTAGCCGCAAGGTTCGTCTCCCTGATAGGCGATAAAGTATACATGCCCTTCTTCTTCCATTTGTTTACGGATGTTTTCGGGTGCATACATCCACTCCATCATGTAGTCAAGTTGCTCGGTCGAAAGTATTTCTTTGTAAGTGGCGGGAAATACCTGGTTTGCCAGTTCGTTAATCAGTTTGCAATCATCTGAGGTTGCTTTTCGGATAGTAAACATGTTTGTTGTATTTTTCAATTTATACGGCAAATATAGTGATAATTTGCATTTATAATAAGGTGAAAGGGACTTAATGCGTTAATTAGTATAAAAATAAGGTACTTTGTATTGCATAGTACCATAGCAATGCCTATATTTGCTGCATCTAAAAGATAGAACTTATGAATGTAGATAATGTAAAGTCGCAAATGCGAAAGGGTATGCTGGAGTATTGCATCATGTTATTGTTGCATAAAGAGCCGGCTTATGCTTCGGATATCATTCAGAAACTGAAAGAGGCGAGGCTGATTGTGGTGGAGGGGACTTTATATCCATTGCTGACCCGGCTGAAAAATGATGATTTGCTCAGTTACGAGTGGGTTGAGTCAACACAAGGACCGCCACGCAAATATTACAAACTAACCGGGAAAGGGGAGTCTTTTCTTGGTGAACTGGAGGCTTCCTGGAAAGAACTGAATGAAACCGTGAATCATATAGCTAATAGAGAATCCATTTAAAAAGAAATAAAGATGAAAAAAACATTAACCGTAAATTTAGGCGGAACCGTTTTTCATATTGACGAAGATGCCTATCGGTTGCTTGATAATTATCTGTGCAACCTGAGACTTCACTTTCGCAAACAAGAAGGAGCAGAGGAAATTGTAAATGATATAGAGAACCGCATTTCCGAGCTTTTTGCCGAAAAGCTGTCAGCCGGTTCGCAGGTTATTACGATTGCGGATGTGGAAGAGGTGATTGCACGTATGGGTAAACCGGAAGACTTCGGCGAGGATACCGAAGAAGAGGAGCCCCAAAAGACAACCGGACAAACGGGGGCACAGCAAGGTGCGACCATTCGGCGCAGATTATATCGTAATCCTGACGATAAGATACTGGGTGGTGTAATCAGCGGGTTGGCAGCTTATCTTAATTGGGATGTCACAGTGCTCCGGCTTATCATGTTTGTGGTACTTATCTGCGGATATGGCGTGTTGATTCCTATCTATATTATTTGTTGGTTAGTTATTCCCGAAGCTCGTACGGCAGCCGAGAAGCTGAACATGCGGGGAGAGGATATCACTATCGAGAACATTGGCAGGACGGTGACCGATGGCTTTGAGAGGATGGCCAACGGTGTAAACAACTACGTAAACTCTGGTAAACCCCGTAGCTTTCTGCAGAAAGTAGGAGACGCATTGGTGTCCATTGCCGGATTCTTCCTGAAAGCTTGCCTGGTGGTTCTTGCCATTATTTGCAGCCCTGTTCTTTTTGTTCTTGCCATCGTTTTCGTTGCTCTGGTGATTGCTGCCATTGCAGTAGCCATCGGAGGTGGAGCCGCTCTTTATCAGATGTTGCCTTCGGTCGACTGGTCACCATTGATCTCTACTTCTCCGATGATGACTATCGCCGGGAGTATTGCAGGAGTTGTCTTGGCAGGTATTCCTTTAGCCGCCATCATTTTCGTGATTCTCCGGCAAATCTTCAATTGGTCTCCTATGTCATCCGGACTGAAATGGTCACTGTTGATTATATGGATACTGGCTGTCGTTATTTTTGTCATCAACCTCTCTTACCTGGGATGGCCTTATCCTTTCCTTTGGGTCGGATGACGTGAAATGCCAATTAGTTGATGATCATAGAAATGCTTCCCGTAGTGTGTCCGGGAGGCATTTTTTTTGTAATAAAAATACGGTTTTGTGCAACGAACCGCAAATCTTTTGTTATTTTTGTTTGTTACTCATCGAAAAGAATACGTATCATATGGGCGAGCATATATGTTTCAGAAGAAATGAAAGACTGGCAACGGTCAATCCTCACTGGCGGGGCAATCCTGTAGTAAGAGGAAAGTTTGTCAATCGCCAGCATCGTTTTCGTCCCGGAATGGGGAGTGTGTTGAAGTGGCGTCTTTCGCCCAATCCGCAGCGGAAAGAGAAAAAGAGTGTGAAGTGGAGTCCCAAGTTGAATTATCTGCGTTCGCTGGATGGCGTGGTAGGCAATTCACTGATTTGGCTCGGGCATAATTCTTTCTTCCTGCAGTTGGGTAGAAAGCGGATCATGTTCGACCCCGTTTTCGGCGATATTCCTTTCGTTAAGCGGCAAAGTGATTTTCCGGCCAATCCCGATATATTTACCGATATCGATTATCTGCTGATCAGTCACGATCATTTTGATCACCTCGATAAGCAAAGTGTGGCACGGTTGGTAAAAAATAATCCGGGGATGAAACTCTTTTGTGGCCTGGGCACCGGGGAGCTGATTAAAGGATGGTTTCCTGAGCTTGAGGTGACAGAGGCTGGCTGGTATCAGCAGATAGAAGATGACGGGCTGAAAATAACGTTTCTTCCCGCACAACACTGGAGCAAACGTTCCGTTCGCGATGGAGGGCGCAGGCTGTGGGGGGCATTTATGGTACAGGCCGATGGTATTTCCCTCTACTATAGTGGTGATACCGGTTACTCCAGGCATTTCCGTGAAATACCCGATCTTTTTGGAGCTCCCGATTATGCTTTGGTGGGTATCGGGGCCTATAAACCGCGCTGGTTTATGCAACCCAATCATATATCGCCTTATGATGCTCTGACTGCATCGACCGATATGAAGGCTGCTCTCACAATTCCGATGCATTACGGAACTTTCGATTTGTCCGATGAACCTCTGCATGATCCTCCTCTGGTTTTTGCTGCCGAAGCCAAGAAGCGAAAGATAGATGTATATATCCCCGTACTGGGAGAGGTGGTGAAGTTGAAGCGGATGTAGACTTTGGGTACTTCTTACCTTCCAAATAGAGCTTCTGTTGTCAACAAATAAAGGCTCTGTCCGGCAGGGACAGAGCCTTTATTTGTTGACAACACAGCCTTTATTTCTGTGCCGTTTCGTTTGGTTTCAGCCATTGATCCAGCCATTCGAAGAAAGTCCGTTGCCACAGTACACCGTTCTGTGGTTTCAGTACCCAGTGGTTTTCATCCGGATAAATCAGTAATTCGGCAGGTACACCACGCATCACGGCAGCATCGAATGCAGCCATTGCCTGGTTGGCAAGGATGCGGTAGTCTTTCTCACCGTGGATACAGAGAATTGGAGTATCCCATTTTTCGACAAACAAATGGGGAGAATTGGCAAATGTACGTTGGGCTGTCGGGTTCTGTTTTTCCCAGTAAGCGCCGCCCATATCCCAGTTGGCAAACCATTTTTCTTCTGTCTCCAGATATTGCATTTCCATATTGAAGATACCGTCGTGGGCAATAAATGCCTTGAAGCGCTTGTCGTGATGTCCGGCCAACCAATACACAGAAAATCCTCCGAAGCTGGCACCTACACAACCCAGACGATCACTATCCACAAACGGCTCTTTGGCCATTTCGTCGATAGCCGTGAAATAATCCTTCATACATTGACCACCGTAATCACCGCTGATAGCCTCGTTCCATTCCAATCCGAAGCCCGGAAGTCCGCGACGATTCGGAGCTACGACGATATAACCGTTGGCGGCCATAATCTGCATGTTCCAACGATAACTCCAGAACTGGCTTACCGGACTCTGAGGACCACCTTCGCAGAAGAGCAGTGTCGGGTACTTCTTATTCGGATCGAATTGAGGCGGATAGATGACCCATGTCAGCATCTCTTTGCTGTCAGTTGTTTTCATCCAGCGGCCTTCTACTTTACCCATTTCGATCTGGTCATAGATTTGCTTGTTCTCTTGGGTCAGTTGCGTGGTTTGTCCGTCCAAAGCTATTGCGTAAATTTCGTCACCCATACTCATTGAATGGCGTTTGGCAATCAGTTTGTCTCCAAAGAGGGCAACACCTTCGTAGTCGTACATACCCGAAGTGACGGGGCGTACGGAATCGTTAGACAGATCGAGTGAATAAATTTGTGTCTCGCCATGCCATACACCGGTGAAGTAGATCGTCTTGGCATCCCGGCTCCATATGAATGCATCTACATTCGAATCGAAAGCTTTACTTACAAAACGTTTCTCGCCCGTTTCCAGGTTCATGACGAAGAGGCGGTTCTGGTCAGCTTCGTAACCGTCGCGCTCCATGCTTTGCCAGGCAATGCTTTTTCCATCCGGAGAATATTGCGGGTTTGTATCATAACCCATCATACCTTCGGTGATGTTTACTGTTTTCTTGGTATTCAGGTCATATACATAGATATCCGAGTTGGTAGATATGGCATAAGCCAGTCCCGTTTTTTTGCGGCAGGTATAAGCCACCTTGTCCGAAGTCGTATTCCAAGCCAGTTGTTCGATACCTCCCCAAGGTTTCATCGGGCTTTCGTAAGGTTCTCCTTCCAGCACATCTATGATGTTGGAGATTGATTTGCCATCAAAGTCGGCGATGAAAGGATGTGGAGCGGTGGTCACCCATTCGTCCCAATGTTTATACATCAGGTCGGTGATGATGATTCCGGTCGCTTTATCCAGGTCGGGGTATTTATCAGCCGTGCTCTTTACTGTTTTCACTTGAGCGATGAAGAGTATCTTTTTACCGTCCGGTGAGATGGAATATCCCTCGATGTCTCCGTCATACTTGGAGATCTGCTTGCGTCCGCTACCGTCCGGATTCATTTCATACAGTTGGCTGCTGCCGTTGTCATTGCTCAGGAAGAGCAGCTTGCTTCCGTCTGCCGCCCAAGTCACTTCATTTTCCTGATAAGGAGTGTGGGTAATCTGTCGATTATCCGTTCCATCCGCGTTCATCACAAAAACTTCCCGGTTGCTCTTGTTCTCGGGGACACTGTAATATGCCACAGTATAGGCTATTTGCTTTCCGTCAGGCGATACGGCCAGTCCGCCGATACGTCCCATCGCCCAAAGCGCTTCGGGAGTCATCCGCTTTCCTTCGATCTTGATATCGGATTTACCGATCAGCGCCTGATCTGTTTTGCCTGCATCTTTGGTTCCACCACAAGATGCTAACATCATTGCTGCCGACATAATAAATAGGTTTACTTGTCTCATAGTTATTTTAATAATTAGTAATTTACTTGTGTTCTCTTCCATAATAGTGCTGCGAAGATAAGCAAAAATCAGGTCAAATCTGCTTTTTCTGCCAGTTTCCTTTCTTTATATAAAGGTATGAAAGGAACAGGATACAGATTCCGTACAGATGTTCCGTAGTCCAGCAGACGGCTACATCCACTCTCAGATAGAGAATCATATAGGTGATATAGATCAGATAAATGGCCAGTACACAGAGTTCCAATCCCAACGCCGTACGTGTGTTGCCCGTTCCGGATACTGCCTGAAAATAGACGTTGGCAGGTACGAGTATCAGATAAGCGGAGCATAGTACCCATAAAGAAGGGATGGAGGCCTCCCGCAAATCGGGAATATCCGTATAGATACTCAATATCAGGTTAGGAAACAGTGCGAAGAGTATAACCAGCGGCAACACGAAAATATAACCGATACGGATGTGCTGGCGGATCGTTCCGGGAACACACTTGATTTCGCCCGCACCGATCAGGTTACTCACCAGGGAGCCGCAAGTAGCTGCAAATGCCATGGTGACCATAAACGGGATGCCCGATACGTTACGGATGATATTGGTTATGGCCAGTGCACGTTCGCCTAAGTGTTCGACAAATAGGAAGAACATGAACCAAGTGGACAGTGAGAAAAAGTTCTGAATCATTGTCCAAAAGGATACGTTCAGGATCCGTTTCAGCATCTCCGGCCGGAATCCGGGCAGATGATTCAAGGCATACTTTTTACAGTCTATCCGTTTCCAGGTGTAGATGACGAAGAAGATGACCGAAACCATTTCGGCCAGTGACGAACCGATGGCGGCTCCGGCGATACCTAACTGTGGAGCACCGAACTTACCGAAAATCAGTATGTAGTTGAACACCACATTGGATAATACCATGACCACAGAGTTCAGTGTCAGGGTTTTGGTCTGAGTTGTACCCACGAAGAATGCACGAAACATTACTCCGACAAAGGAGAAGAAAAAGCCGAAGACCCTCCAGTTGATGTAGCTGATGGACGCATCGTATATATGCTCCGAGCTAATGACCTTTTTCAGTATGTGCGGTGAGAAGCACAGCGAAAGAGTGAATGCTACCACTGCGAGTGAAAGCAGAAAGTAGACACCCTGATAAAAGATGGGCCCGATAGCCTGGTATTGCTGTTCACCGTTACGACGGGCAATCAGGATTTGTGCACCTATACTGAATCCGAATGCCATCATAAAAATAGCCAGATAGTATACACCGGCAATGGCCGAGGCTCCCAGTTCGACTTCGCCCACACGTCCCAGAAAAGCAGTGTCGGTCATGCCTATCAGCTGTTCCATGATCAGGCTGATCAGGATGGGGTAGGCGATAATCCATATTTCTTTGTATGTGTATTTAGTAGTCATGTTGTAATCTGTTCAATAAAGGAAAAGAAAGCCGGACAAACATACACTGCTTGTCCGGCTCTTCGGTATTTAAGCTGATTTCTATCTCTTATTTCTTATTCTGCTTATTAGCCCGTTCTTTTGCCAATTGTTCCTGTTGTTTTTGCATAGCTTCCAGGCGTGCGGCAAATCCGGTCTTCTTCATCTGTTTCGGATCTTTCTTCTTAGCTTCCAGTTCGGTAAGCAATTTGTTTTCGTCAGTTGTCCGGCGCAGTATGATCATGGTTACTACACTGATCAGAGTCGAAATAAAGTAGTAATAGTTCAATCCCGAAGGATAGTCGTTCAAGACGAAGAGGAACATGATCGGCATCAGGTACATCATCCACTTCATCGCAGCCATTTGCGGCTGGGCACCCGTATCCTGCTGTTGCATTGTGTACTTCGTATTCAGGATGTTGGTAACAGTCATCAGCAAGCAGAACAAACTGAGGTGATTACCCAAGAATGGAATATGGAACGGGAAAGTGATGAATGCGTCATAAGTCGACAAGTCATCCGCCCAAAGGAAACTCTGCTGACGAAGTTCGATAGCACTCGGTACGAACATGAACAATGCCATCAGGATAGGGAATTGCAACAACATCGGCAGACAGCCACCCATCGGGCTTACACCGTACTGGCTGTACAATCCCATCACTTCCTGCTGTTTCTTCATCGCATCTTCCTGTTTGGGGTATTTCTTGTTGATTTCATCGATTTTCGGTTTCAGCACCCGCATTTTGGCTGATGACATATAGGTCTTCCATGTTGCCGGGAAAACGACTATTTTCACCATGATGGTGAGTAACAACAGAACGATACCCATACTTAATCCCCAGCCGGACAACCAGTCGAATACGTTGATGGTGATCCATTTGTTAATCCAACGAATCAGCGGCCAGCCCAGATATACCAGGTTGTTAAGTTCCCATTTCTCTTCACGTCCCTTATCCAACGCAGTCAACGTTTTGTAGTGGTTCGGGCCGAAGTAGAAATACATATCGGTAGGTTGTTTGCCGGTCGGATCAAAGAACGTACTCATCTCGGCGGAATAGTCCTTTATGTAACCGCTTCCCTGTTTCTCCATTTTCGATTTAACCGTAGTCTTTTCGAAATCCTGTTCTGCGATGAATACGGAAGAGAAGAACTGATTCTTGAAAGCGATCCAGTCCAGACGTTCCGAAACGGACTTTTCGTCGTCTTTACTTGCCGAAAGGTTATCCACATCATCACCGGTGTATTTGTAGGTGAGGTCTGCCAAACGGTTTTCGTAAGTATATCCCTTTTCGATCTGGCGGGCACGTTGTGACCATGAGATGTCCACATAGTTTGTGCTGGCAGCCAATTTTCCGTCCATTCCCGTAGCTTTGATCACAAAGCTCATCAGGTAGTTATCAGGTTTCAGTGTATAAATGAAATCGATATAGCTGGCACTGTCGGCAGCTAGACGCATCGTTACACTGCTATCTGTCTTATTGACTGCTTCAAAATAGAAGTCTTTTGTCTGGAGGGCCCCCTTCTTGTTATAGAAGTTGAAGTTCATGGAAGCATCGCTGCCGTTGAACAACACAACCGGTTTCTTATCCTGTCCCATGTAGTTTTTCAACAGGGCAGAGTAAACACGGCCGCCTTTGTTATCCAGAGTGATTTCTACCAAATTATTCTGGATAGTAGTAAACGCCTCTTTACCTTTGGTGGCATTGAAGAAGAGCGATGCTGAGTCGGCTGCTGTTTCTTCTTTTTCGTTAGCCAGCGCAGCTTCGGTTTTGGCTCTCAGTGCTTCTTCTTGCTGCTGTACCACGGCTATAGAGTCATAATACCGCTTTTGAGCGGCTATTTGCTCCTCGCTGGGACGGCTCAGAAAACTGAATCCTACCAGTAATATACCTATTAAAACGAGGCCTGTGATGGTGTTTTTATCCATTCTCTTTTTTAAGTGATTAATGATTAATAATCTATACGATAACGATCTTTACTTATCGATTGCAGCCTTGATGAACGACACGAACAACGGATGCGGGTGTAGTACGGTACTGCTGTATTCCGGATGGAACTGTGTTCCGATGTACCATTTCAATGTAGGAATCTCTACAATTTCTACCAAGTCGGACTCGGGGTTGATACCTACACACTTCATGCCGGCCTCTTCGAATTGTTTGCGATAGTCGTTGTTGAATTCGTAGCGGTGGCGATGACGCTCCTGAATGTGTTCTTCTTTGTAGGCTTCGTATACCTTAGAGTCTTTCTTCAATACACATTCGTAAGCTCCCAGACGCATGGTACCTCCCATATTGGTGATGGCTTTCTGCTCTTCCATGATGTCGATCACGTTGTGCTTGGTCTTTTCATCCATTTCAATGGAGTTGGCATCGGCATAACCCAACACATTACGGGCAAACTCGATAGCCATACATTGCATACCCAGACAGATACCGAATGTCGGAATGTTGTGTTCGCGGGTGTATTTGGCAGCTACGAACTTACCTTCGATACCGCGTGAACCGAATCCCGGACAGATAACTACTCCGTTTACATGTCCCAATTGTTCGTCTACATTGTCCGGAGTCAGATGTTCGGATGATACATATTCTATTTTTACTTTGCGGTCATTGTAGGTAGCAGCTTGTGACAAGGATTCCAGAATAGATTTGTAGGCATCCTGCAATTCAACATATTTACCTACCATTGCAATGGTTACTGTTTCAGTTGCATTGGCACGACGGTTCAGGAAGTCTTTCCAAGGACCCAACGGCGGACGTTCGCCTACAGGCAGACCCATCTTTTGGAGTATGGTTTCGTCCAGGCCTTGCTCTTGCATCAACAGAGGTACTTCATAAATAGTTGAAGCGTCGATTGACTGAACAACTGCGTTTTCGGCTACATTACAGAACAGAGCGACCTTCTTGCGCAAGTTGGTATTCAGGTCATGTTCGGTACGTAGCACCAGGATATCCGGCTGTACACCGAGTGATTGCAACTCTTTTACGGAATGTTGAGTCGGTTTGGTTTTTAATTCTTGGGCGGCGGACAGGAAAGGTACATAAGTCAGGTGTACACATAAGGCATTCTGACCCAGTTCCCATTTCAACTGACGAATACTTTCCAGATAAGGCAAAGATTCGATATCACCTACTGTTCCGCCAATTTCTGTGATTACAAAGTCGAACTTATACTTGTTACCCAGTAACTTGACGTTACGTTTGATTTCATCGGTGATATGAGGAATCACCTGAATGGTTTTCCCCAAATAATCTCCACGGCGTTCTTTATCGATGACGCTCTTATAGATACGGCCTGTCGTGATGTTGTTGGCCTTCGTTGTCTGGATGCCCAGGAAACGTTCGTAGTGTCCTAAGTCAAGATCGGCTTCATGGCCGTCTACAGTCACGTAGCATTCTCCGTGTTCATAAGGGTTCAATGTTCCCGGGTCAATGTTGATGTACGGGTCAAACTTCTGGATAGTTACTTTATAACCTCTTGCTTGCAGCAATTTACCGATGGAAGATGAAATGATACCTTTTCCTAAAGAAGAGGCAACACCACCGGTGACGAAAATATACTTTGTTTCTCCCACAGCTATAACTGTTTTAATAATTTGTTTCTAAATCCTTTGATTTGAATCTTAAAAACCGCAAAATTACAAAAAAATGGGGAAGAACGGATGCTTTCTACAAAACAAATTTATTAAAAAATGCAATTCCGGGTACCGAAATGTTTGAACGACAAACAGTCACATGTTTGCCGGCATATAAGCACGCCTTTATTCAACTTGCACTATCGAGCCGGGGGAAGGCGGTTCTCAGTTCGATCTGTATTATTCTGAGAGATAACGCACGTTCCAATAAAACAGCTGAATTGTTGTATAGATTCATTTGATAGGTTATTCCTATTAAAATCGAGCAAATTTTATGTAATCTAAACTATTTAATGTAAATTTGCCCCAAATTTGTTATAAAAATGAAGACTAGTCACATCTCAACATTAGCATTTGCGATCCTGTTTTCTTCGTCAGTGATGGCGCAGAAGACGAACAAACCGGTTTCTGAAACAGTGCAGAGTGAAGTGAAAGCAGATACACTTTCCGAGACGCTTCAACAGTACCTTGTCCTGAAACTGAATCTGGATGGTCCGAAGCCTAAGATAGATACGGTGTCCATCTTATATAATAAGTATATAGGAGAGTTGGAATATCTTAATGATCCTTCTGTACCCATGCGTTATATTAAGACGGATCCGGATTACTACCGACTGTTTGTACCGCTGACTTATTATAACTCTCCCATCGCGGAATATTCTACCATGCATTGGAAGTTTAAGGAACCTTTTGTTACTCCCTCTCTTTCTTCGCAATTATTGCCGCCGTATGACACATTGCAGTTTTCTAAAGCTGAGAGAGCTTCCCGGCTGGTGAATGTTGCTTTGATGGATCTATATCTGAACCATCCTAATTTAGTCGTTAATACCGAAGATCATATCATGAGCCGTAAGTTGTATCATGGCGATAAGAAGATTGAAGTCCCGAAAACAGAAGTGAAAAGCCTGTTCCGTGCGGATAAGGTGGAAGACAATGTGGGTGAAGCGGAAATGGTGATCTCCAAGCCCAATTGGTGGGTGACAGGAGGTAACGGTTCGCTTCAGATTACCCAGAACTATATTTCGGACAACTGGTACAAGGGAGGTGAGAGCAATAATGCCGTAATGGCCAATCTGCAGTTGTTTGCTAACTACAATGACCGTGAGAAAGTACAGTTTGAAAATCTGTTCGAAGCTAAATTAGGATTCAATTCTTCTCCGTCAGACGAATATCATAAATACCTGGTTAATACCGACCAGTTGCGTTTGTATTCTAAATTAGGTATTCAGGCTGCCAATAATTGGTACTATACTATTACAGGAGAGTTTAAAACCCAGTTCGTAAAGGGATATAAGGCTAACAGTGAAGAGTTGGTAGCTGCTTTCCTTGCTCCTGCAGATGTGATAGTCAGTGTCGGTATGGACTATAAGTTGAAAAAGAAAAAATTCAATCTTTCTGTATTCATGTCTCCGTTGACTTATAACCTTCGTTATATAGGTAACAAAAACGTGGACGAAACCAAGTTTGGATTGGATAAAGGCAAATGCTCGAAGAATGACTTCGGTGCACAGGTTCAACCTACTATTTCATGGACTATTATTCCGTCTATTGTAGTCGATTCCCGTTTGAACTATCTGACGAACTATAAATGGGTGCGTGTAGAGTGGGAGAATACTTTCAACTTTGTATTGAACCGTTATCTTTCTACTAAACTATTTGTACATGCACGCTTTGACGACAGTGCGAAGCCGACTACTGGCAGCAGTTATTTCCAGCTGAAGGAGTTGCTAAGTTTTGGTCTGAATTATAAATGGTAATCGGGAATAATTGACATAATGTAAATATATGAAATAGGGGCCGACTGGAATCTTCAGTCGGCTCTCTTCTTTCCGGTGAGGTTAATTCTCCCCGTGGTAAGTAAGTTCTAATTCAAAAAGAGGATATTATGATTAAACAAGACTATCTGATACGGATGATTCAGGAAATCATTTCGTTAATTGTAAATGCGATATTGAATAAAAAGAAGTTCCGTAAGGATGAATGGACTGAATATGATTGCCTGACGAGACAGATTTTAGGAGTTTCTCAAGAGGAATTGTTAAGTATGAGCCTGGATGAAATGATTGACTGTTATGAAGGAGATCCTAATAGAATGGGGAAGATAGAATTGGCGGCCGTGACTTTGTTGAAAGTTTCGGACGAGGTGGAATCTGATATTTTGCAAAAGTCCAAATTACGTCAGGATGGGCTTTCCTTGCTAAAATATGTTCAGAAAGAAAGCAGTACCTTTTCAATTCAGCGGACGAATTTGATTCGGATGATTGAGATTAATGAATCTCTTAAAATGTAGAAGGGGAAATAAACAGAAAGTGATAAAAGAATTGGTTTTTGTTTCTAATTTCTTTAAAAATATCAGAAGATGATAACATTTTCTTAGTAAAGCAGGTGAAAAGCCTGCTTTTTCTGTTTCCATACCCGATTGATAGAGCAAAAATTACTTTAAAAAGACTTCATATTGCACTATAAAAAACATTCAAATACTTCGTAATTTTCAAACTTATGCTTAAATTTGCCGCAATTTGTAATGTGCAGTTTGCAAAATGACTAATATAATAACTCATCAAGGTATTGTGGAAAACATAAGTGGTTCTCAGGTTTTTGTGAGGATCATCCAGACATCGGCTTGCTCGACTTGCAGTGTCAAGGGACATTGCTCTTCGGCAGATAGCAAGGAGAAGGTAATTGAAGTTACCGATACTTCGTCTGCATGGAAGATAGGGGACGAGGTGACGATTATTGGTGCCACCTCCATGGGCATGCAAGCGGTTCTTCTGGCTTTTCTCATTCCTCTCTTTCTTTTAATCTTTGGCCTTTTCATTTTCAAGACAGTTCTTCATAGTGAACTATATGGAGCATTTGCTGCTTTGGCGGTGCTTATTCCTTATTATTATATAATATGGTTGAACAGAACTCGGTTGAAACAAAAATTTTCTTTTACTATAAAACCAATAAATAACTAAAAATTATGAATTTGATTCTGATTGCAGTGATTTCTTTGGGAGCTATTGCGCTTGTATTGGCTGCAGTATTGTATGTTGCTTCTAAGAAATTTGCCGTGTACGAAGACCCACGAATTGCCCAGGTATCCGAAGTGTTGCCTCAGGCTAACTGCGGTGGATGTGGTTATCCGGGTTGCAGCGGATTTGCCGATGCTTGCGTCAAAGCCGGTTCGCTGGAAGGTAAGTTTTGTCCGGTGGGTGGACAGCCTGTGATGTCTCAGGTTGCCTCTATTCTCGGATTGGACGCCGGAACTGCAGAACCGATGGTTGCAGTGGTTAGATGTAACGGAACCTGCACGAACCGTCCGCGTACAAATATGTATGACGGTGCAAAGAGCTGTGCTATTGCTGCTTCGCTTTATGGCGGAGAGACCGGCTGTAGCTATGGATGTTTGGGATGTGGCGACTGTGTGGCTGCCTGCCAGTTCGATGCTATTCACATGAATCCGGAAACAGGACTTCCTGAGGTGGATGAAGAAAAGTGTACGGCTTGCGGAGCTTGTGTAAAAGCCTGTCCGAAAGCGATAATCGAGCTTCGTGCCAAAGGTAAGAAATCGCGTCGTGTATATGTATCTTGTGTCAACAAAGACAAAGGGGCTGTCGCACGCAAAGCCTGTACGGTAAGTTGCATCGGTTGTGGTAAGTGTGTCAAAACTTGTCCGTTCGAGGCAATTACACTTGAAAACAATCTCGCTTACATCGATTACAATAAATGTAAGTCTTGTCGCAAGTGCGTTGAAGTTTGTCCGCAGCACACTATCATCGAGTTGAATTTCCCTCCTCGTAAACCTAAAGAGGAAACGCCTGTTGCCGAAGCTGCCAAAACTGCCGAAGCTTAAAAAAACGAGTAATAAACAGATAAAATACAGAATTGTATGTTGAAGACATTTTCAATTGGTGGTGTTCATCCACACGAAAATAAACTCTCAGCACATCAACCTATTGTTACGGCAGAGGTTCCGGCAAAAGCTGTGATACTGCTGGGGCAGCATATCGGTGCGCCTGCTAAGCCTATTGTGGCAAAAGGTGATGTGGTGAAGGTGGGCACTAAAATAGCCGAAGCTAATGGCTTTGTTTCGGCAGCCATTCACTCTTCTGTCAGTGGTAAAGTCGCTAAGATTGACTCTATTGTCGATGCGAGCGGTTATGCTAAACCTGCTATTTTTATTGATGTAGACGGGGATGAATGGGAAGAGTCTATCGATCGTAATCCTGAATTGGTAAAAGAGTGCGAATTGACTTCGGAAGAGATTGTGAAGAAGATAGCAGATGCAGGCATTGTTGGTTTGGGAGGAGCTTGTTTCCCAACTCAAGTCAAACTTTGTCCGCCTCCTTCATTTAAAGCAGAATGCGTGATTATCAACGCTGTAGAGTGTGAACCTTACTTGACAGCCGACCATCAACTGATGTTGGAACATGCCGAGGAGGTAATGGTAGGGGTGGCTATTCTGATGAAGGCGGTGAAAGTCAATAAGGCTTTTATAGGTATCGAAAACAATAAACCCGATGCTATCCAACTGATGACGAAAGTTGCATCCAGTTATGCCGGTATTGAAGTTGTTCCTTTGAAAGTGAAATATCCTCAAGGGGGTGAGAAGCAGTTAATCGATGCTATTACGAAGCGCCAGGTTGCAAGCGGCGCATTACCTATCTCTACAGGAGCAGTTGTGCAGAATGTAGGTACTGCATTTGCCGTATATCAAGCTGTACAGAAAAATAAGCCTTTGTTTGAGCGTGTCATTACGGTGACCGGTAAGTCTGTTGCCCAGCCTTCTAACTTTTTGGCGCGTATTGGTACTCCGATGCAGCAGTTGATCGATGCCTGTGGCGGTTTGCCGGAGGATACCGGAAAAATAATTGGCGGTGGTCCGATGATGGGTAAAGCATTGGTTAATACTGATGTGCCCACTGCTAAAGGAAGTTCCGGAATTTTAATTATGAACCGGAAAGAGGCAAAACGCGGAGAAGTACAGAACTGCATTCGTTGTGCAAAGTGTGTGAGTGCCTGCCCGATGGGACTGGAGCCGTATCTGCTTTCCGCTTTGGCTGAGAACACAGAATTTGAAAGAATGGAATCAGAAAGAATCATGGATTGTATCGAGTGTGGCTCTTGCCAGTTCACTTGTCCTGCCAATCGTCCGTTACTCGACTACTGTCGTCTGGGTAAGGGGAAAGTAGGAGCTATGATTCGTGCACGTCAAGCTAAAAAATAATAAGTATGGAAAATAAATTAATTGTATCATTATCGCCTCACGTTCATGGTGGAGACAGCGTACAAAAGAATATGTACGGTGTGCTGATTGCGCTGATTCCTGCCTTTATCGTTTCGCTCGTATATTTCGGACTGGGTGCACTGATTGTCACAGCTACTTCTGTGATAGCCTGTTTGTTTTTTGAATGGGCAATCGGTAAGTTCTTGCTGAAGAAAGAAACCACTACTATTTGTGACGGTTCTGCTGTCATCACGGGAGTGTTGCTGGCGTTCAATCTACCGTCTAACTTACCTGTATGGATTATTATTTTAGGTGCTTTGTTTGCTATTGGTGTCGGTAAGATGTCATTTGGCGGCTTGGGGAACAATCCGTTTAACCCGGCACTGGCAGGGCGTGTGTTTCTGTTATTGTCATTCCCGGTACAGATGACTTCCTGGCCGGTGGTCGGTCAGTTAACTGCTTATACCGATGCTACTACTGCCGCCACTCCTTTGGCATTGATGAAACAGGCTATCCATGGGGATGTCTCGGCTTTTGGTCAACTGCCCGATGCCTGGAGTCTGTTTATTGGTAACAATGGTGGATGTCTGGGTGAAGTGAGTGCTGCTGCCCTGATTTTGGGTCTTCTTTATATGTTATGGAAGAGAATCATTACATGGCATATCCCTGTATCCATTCTGGTTACTGTATTTGTATTTTCCGGTATCATGCATCTGGCAAATCCCGAAGCTTATGTTTCTCCGGTGATCCAGTTGCTTTCGGGAGGTCTGATGCTGGGTGCTATCTTTATGGCAACAGACTATGTCACCTCTCCGATGAGTAAAAAAGGTATGTTGATTTATGGTGTCTGCATCGGTTTGCTGACGGTTGTTATCCGTCTGTTTGGTGCATATCCGGAAGGTATGTCGTTTGCTATTCTGATTATGAATGCATTCACTCCGCTAATCAATACGTATTGCAAACCAAAACGCTTTGGGGAGGTAGCGAAGAAGAAATGAAAAAGTTAGAATCATCATTGAAAAATATGTTGCTGGTACTCACCGGAGTAACAGCTATTTCGGTAGCTTTGCTGGCTTATGTGAATGAGTTGACTAAAGGTCCCATTGCAGAGGCGAATGCGAAGACATTGAATGAAGCTTTAAAAGAAGTTTTGCCCGAATTTACAAATAATCCGGTCGCAGAGTGTGATACCGTGTTTAGTGAGAAAGATGGCAAGAAGATTGTTGACTTTATCATTTATCCGGCTAAAAACGGAGATCAATGGGTAGGAACAGCAGTAGAAGCCAAGTCGATGGGATTTGGCGGAGAATTGAAAGTACTTGTTGGTTTTGATGCTGAAGGTAAAATCTACAACTATTCTTTGTTGTCACATGCCGAAACTCCGGGACTTGGTTCCAAGGCGGCCGACTGGTTCAAAGAAGGAAACAAAGGCAGCATTAAGGGAATGAATCCGGGTGAGCAACCGCTGACTGTAAGTAAAGACGGCGGACAGGTAGATGCCATTACTGCTTCTACTATCACTTCACGTGCATTTTTGAATGCTGTGAATGCTGCCTATGGTGCTTATAAAGGCGATGGCGGTGCTAATGGTACGACCGGTGCTTCGCAGAAAGCTGTGCAGAAGTCCGAAACTGCGATTGTCGATTCAGTAGTCATTAAATAAGAAAGGAGTATAAAGATATGAATAACTTTAAAGTATTAATGAATGGGATTGTTAAAGAGAATCCGACATTTGTGCTCCTGCTTGGTATGTGTCCTACACTCGGTACGACTTCCTCGGCCATTAATGGTATGGGCATGGGGCTTGCCACTATGTTTGTATTGATCTGTTCCAATGTAGTGATTTCATTGATAAAGAACCTGATTCCGGACATGGTGCGTATTCCGTCATTCATTGTAGTCATTGCATCTTTTGTGACTTTGCTTCAGATGGTAATGCAAGCATATGTACCCGGACTGTACGCTACATTGGGACTTTTTATTCCATTGATTGTTGTGAACTGCATTGTGTTGGGACGTGCAGAAGCATTTGCAGCCAAGAATAATGCACTTTCTTCTATGTTCGACGGAATCGGTATGGGATTGGGCTTTACAATTGCCCTTACATTGCTGGGAGCTGTTCGTGAGTTCCTGGGTACAGGCAAGGTATTCAACTTGTCAATCATTCCGGAAGAATACGGTATGCTTGTCTTTGTGCTTGCTCCGGGTGCGTTTATCGCATTGGGATATCTGATTGCGTTGATTAACAGCCTTAAGAAAGCGAATTAAAATATAAACGATTATGGAATATATATTGATATTTATCTCGGCAATCTTTGTTAATAACATTGTGTTGTCGCAATTTCTGGGAATCTGTCCTTTCTTGGGTGTTTCCAAGAAGGTGGATACTGCATTGGGTATGAGTGCAGCGGTAGCTTTCGTGCTTACCATTGCTACGATCGTAACGTTCCTGATCCAGAAGTTTGTACTCGATGCCTTCGGGTTGCAGTATTTGCAGACTATCACGTTTATCTTGGTTATCGCTGCATTGGTGCAGATGGTAGAAATTATTCTGAAGAAAGTTTCTCCCGCACTTTATCAGGCATTGGGCGTATTCCTTCCCTTGATTACAACGAATTGTTGTATCTTGGGTGTGGCAATTCTTGTTATCCAAAAAGATTATGACCTACTGACGGGTGTTGTATATGCATTCTCTACTGCTATTGGTTTCGGTCTGGCCCTGGTACTTTTCGCCGGACTCCGTGAGCAGATGAGTCTTGTGAAAATTCCCGAAGGAATGAAAGGTACTCCGATTGCTTTAATTACAGCCGGATTGCTGGCTATGGCATTTATGGGATTCTCCGGAGTTGTATAAATCCTGACGACAAACAACTGAAGGATGGAGCGGCGGATAGGCTACCGGTGGGGTAGTTCTTCCGCCGCTTTTTCTGTTATTTTGTCTTAATCCCTGTTTGCGTTATGAAATAATATTCGTTTTTTGTGCATTTATCTAAATTAATTTTGTTACATTTGCAAACACTTTACAAGTAAACCGAAAAAACTAACCATTATACACGTTATGAAAGAAAGAATTTTAGTAACAGGCGGAACCGGATATATCGGCTCTCATACTGTGGTAGAGCTGCAAAACAGTGGATACGAAGTAATCATCATTGATAATTTATCTAATTCAAATGCTGATGTCGTAGATAATATCGAAAAGGTATCAGGTATTCGTCCTGTTTTCGAGAAACTGGATTGCTTGGATTTTGACGGTTTAGATGCCGTGTTCAATAAATATAAAGGTATTAAAGCGATTATCCACTTTGCGGCCAGCAAGGCAGTAGGTGAGTCTGTAGAAAAGCCATTGCTTTATTATCGCAACAACCTCGTTTCTTTAATTAACTTGCTTGAATTAATGCCTAAACATGGCATTGAGGGCATTGTATTCTCTTCTTCATGTACTGTATATGGTGAACCGGATGAATTGCCTGTAACAGAGAATGCTCCGATAAAGAAAGCTACTTCTCCTTATGGAAATACCAAACAGATTAATGAAGAGATTGTTAGAGATACAGTAGCTTCCGGTGCTCCGATTAATGCAATTTTACTGCGTTATTTTAATCCGATTGGTGCTCATCCGACAGCATTGTTAGGAGAACTTCCTAATGGCGTACCTCAAAATCTTATTCCGTATTTAACTCAGACTGCTATCGGGATTCGCGAAAAATTGAGTGTCTTCGGTGATGATTATGATACACCTGACGGTTCATGTATCCGTGACTTTATCAATGTAGTCGACCTTGCTAAAGCACACGTAATTGCTATTGCACGTATTCTTGAAAAGAAACAAAAAGATAAAGTTGAAACTTTCAATATCGGTACAGGACGTGGAGTTTCAGTTCTTGAACTGATCAACGGATTTGAGAAAGCTACCGGCGTAAAACTGAACTATCAGATTGTTGGACGTCGTGCCGGTGATATTGAAAAGGTATGGGCTAACCCTGATTATGCGAACAATGAATTGGGTTGGAAAGCTCAGGAAACTCTGGAAGATACACTGCGTTCTGCTTGGGCATGGCAGTTGAAACTTCGTGAAAGAGGTATCCAATAAATAAGAATATTGTTTTAATTAACATATAAGACATGAACAAATGTTTTTATACATTTGTTTATAGGATGCAAATCGGCCTGAAGCTGTTTATGTGTATGTGAATATCCATAATTAGTACTTATGCCTCCCCGGCATAGACAGGTAAGATTGCATAGTAGTTTTGTCGTGTTTTATTTTGTGTTTGTGTTGTGACAGTACTACGACGTGAGTCGTGGTACTGTTTTTTTATTATAAACTTTATTTTATCTATGAGATTTTATTTTGTCTGACTATTGGATAGAAAAAACTCTCCTCTTTGAACTCCTTCAAAGAGGAGAGTCGTTATTATTTTACCAATACTACTACCGGGTTTGATTCTTCATTCAAATTCTTCAGGACGCCTAGTTCTTTTTCTATTTTGACTTCCGGATGTTCCTCTAGCCAAGTAAGAATGTCAGCAGCTTGAACCAAAGAGGCACATTCACCTTTTTCATTAAGAAAGCTGGGAGTAAAAGGCATAAAATGGGTCAAGTCATCAACGAAATTATTTTCAGCTAAAGCTATATTAGTCACTTTTGTATTTTTGTCATAAATTCCATTGTACAAGATGTGTTTGTCTGTATAAAGCCCTCTGATGAACTGGAAATAGAGTAACTTGTCATTCTCGATTGCATAGCTGATCATAATTCGGTCACTGTTATTGTCTGTAAGCGTACGTTCGGAAGCCGGCCAGTAATATTTACCGGTATTGAATATTATGTACTTTTCCAGCTGATTGTGTTTCAATGTGTAGATGGTGTCGGTAAATAATTCTTTGAATCGGATTTCGTCATTACACTTCCACAGTGCCGTATATCCGGGTACACAGATACTTTGTTTTCCGTTGTTATACTGTATTTGAATAATGCCTTCTAACAGTCCGAATCCCTTGCGTACCGAAATGTTGTTGATGTCTCCAACCTGTCCTGTTCCTAATTCGGGAATGATATTCGGGATCGTATCTATGTAATTACCTTTATCAGAGAAATATAATACCGAACTGGGACATCTTTGCCCTAATCCTCCTACATAATGCCCTATAATAATGGAATCAGAGAATACAAACCCATTCATTCCGGGACGGTTTATTTGTATATTGCCCGTTGAAGTTTCCGGCGAAGGGATGGTGATGACTCCTGCGAAATTTCCTTTTTGGTCATATTTTACCAATTGGTTGGGATCGCGATTAAAATACAATAATTGGTTTTTGGAATTCAGATATCCGCAAGTACTGCTATAAGCTTCAGGATCGTCTCCTCTGTGCCCTACAGAACAAATAAACTTTCCGGTTTCTTTGTCAAACAGCAAACACTGTTTGCCGTTATAGACCATAATTTTATCATCCAGAAGTTTGATATTAGGAAAATCTCCGATCAGGCAGGAGTCCGTTGTTTCTAAAGGAATGTATCGGATTGTTTTCCCGAGATCAGATACTTTTAGTTCTGTCAGTTTCTCCATTCCTCCGGCAATATCTATCAGATCGACTTCAGAGGTTTGCTGCGCTCCATTGCAGGAGGTTAACAATAGCATAGCAAAAATGCCGCATGATACAATTTGTCTCTTCATGTTTTTATCATTTAATCAGGTCGTAAAATACCTGTTGTTTGTTATGAAGGACAAATAAACTAAATATTTTAGTGATTAAACTATTATATGTAGTTAAATAACCAAAATATTTAGTTTGTTATTGTTTTATGATCTATTTCATTAAGATAACGACCGGATTGGATTCTTCATTTATTCCTTTGATGAAAGAGAACTTGCTATCTGGATTTACTTCCGGATGTTCTTCCATCCATTCCAGTATAGTGTTTGCCTGAACGAGATCTACATATTCATTGTCAGTATTACAATTCCGAGGATTTAATGGCATAAAATGATCGATATCGTTTACAAAATTCTGTCCTTTGGCTATTTGAGTTATTTGAGTATCTTTATTATATATACCGGTATACACTTCTCCTCGTTGTCTGAACTGGAAGATGATCAGAGTGGTACTTTCCATCACATAGTCGATCTTGACTCTTTCGTCATTTTCTTTTTGCTGATATCTTTCTTCTGCCGGATAATGATACTTGCCTGTATTGAAAATCAGATAAGGAGATAATTTATTTTCGGATAAAGTATAGATTGTGTCCAGATATGCCTCTTTAAATCGTACTTTTCCGTTATGTTTCCATAGTGTTGAAAGCACTCGTGGTGATTCAATGGCGTCATCATTATTAAAGTATGCTGTCATCATACCATGAACTCCTATATTACCGTAAAGCTCCCGTGCTTTTTCACTTTTTAATATGTTTAATCGTACTACATTAGTGGTGACAGGTATAACCGGGAGTAAAGAAGGGATACTATCTATCACATTTCCTTGTTTGTCAAGAAGTAGGAAAGGAGATTTCTTTTCATTTCCTTGTATTGGCAGGAGACTCAATTGGTGACTGACAATTAATGAATCTGTGAAAACAAAACAAGCGGGATTTCTTACTCCCAGGTTTGGGGCAACCTTGACGTCACCCAAGTAGTTGCCTTGCAGGTCGTATCGCATAAGAGTACCGTTCCATCCTATGAAATACAGTTCTCCTGTTATATCGTCAATCCAGAAGGTTGCTTCGCTGTACCCTCCCGGGTCATTACCTATATGACCGATAGAACGCAGGAATTTACCACTTTCTTTATCGAAAACCAAACATTGTTTGTTTGTATTTACAATAATGTTATTTTTGAAAACCTGTATATTAGGATTCTCGTTTACTAAACAACTGTCTGTAGTCTCCAATACCACATAGTTGATCTCTTTAATAAAATCAGATGCTTTAAGTTCTGTCAGGCTCTCTATTTTTCCGGCAATATCTATCTGTCCCGGTGCTTTGGGCTGTTGGGATGGAGATCCGCAAGAGGCTAATAGAAACATGGCACAACCATACGTTATTAAGTAGTTTTTCATGGTATTATATTTTATGATCAGATTATTTCAATTCGGTTTGGAAACAGAATGCTGCTTCAAAATCTATTTTCGTTATTTTTTCTTCGGGAGAGAATAATCCGAAAACAGATGAACCGGAACCCGACATGGCGGCATATATGGCTCCTTTGCTGTACAATTCTTTTTTTATTTCTTCAATGACAGGGTATTGTGGAAAGACACTTTTCTCAAAGTCATTGAACATGCAGTTTTTCCATTCGCTTACCGGACGTCTTATAATTTCTTTCAATGAATGATCCGGGTAATGAGGTTTTATTTGTGAAAAGGCGTCTCGGGTCGAGACAAAGACATCCGGTTTTACAAGTACCAACTGATATCCTTTCAATGATAAATCGACTGGGGAAAAAATGTTGCCGATACCCTCTGCAAAGGTTGGTTTGTTTTTAATAAAAAAAGCGCAGTCAGCTCCTAATATGGCAGCATACTCTTCCAATTTTTCATCTGCCAGATGTAAATTGAATTTTTCATTCAACAATTTTAGCATGAAAGCAGCATCTGCCGAGCCACCTCCCAAACCGGCACCCGAAGGAATATGTTTATATAGATAAATGTCTACCGGAGGTAATTGAAAATCCTGTTCCAGCAGCAGGTATGCCTTTACTACCAGGTTGGTTTCCGGCTCCCCGCTGATTTCCAGGCCGGATTGGTGCAGGACAAATTTTTGTTTCGAGTCATTTAATATTGTGATTTCAAGGGCATCTTCCAGAGGTATGGGATAAAATACAGTTTCCAGATTGTGGTATCCGTCCGGACGTTTCTCGGTAATGTTCAGTCCCAGATTTATTTTGGCATTCGGAAATGTAATCATGTCTTTGGGCTATTAGTGATTCGTGATTAATGATTAATGCTGTCTAATGGACGCAAAGTTAAATAAATAATTCAGATTTGATAATGGAAAATTGATAATAGAGAATTATCTTTGCCTACATTTTGTGGATGTGCGCAGCCATCCACTATTCATTTTCTATATTTCAATAAAATACAGATGGCCGAACAAAGAAGAAATACCCGCAGTACTGCTAAGTCTAAGGTGCAACCCGTAAATGATTACGGGCGCATCCAACCGCAAGCGCCGGAACTGGAAGAAGCCGTGCTCGGGGCCTTGATGATTGAAAAAGATGCCTATTCGCTGGTGAGTGAGATTCTCCGTCCGGAATCGTTTTACGAACATAGGCATCAATTGATTTATGCAGCTATTACCGATCTTGCCGTTAATCAAAAACCGGTAGATATTCTTACTGTGAAGGAGCAGCTCAGTAAGCGTGGTGAGCTGGAAGAAGTCGGAGGACCGTTTTATATTACTCAATTGAGCAGTAAAGTGGCATCTTCCGCCCATATTGAATATCATGCCCGTATTATTGCACAAAAATATTTGGCAAGAGAGCTCATTACTTTTACAAGTAACATACAGAGTAAGGCTTTTGACGAAACTCTCGATGTAGACGATCTTATGCAAGAGGCCGAAGGGAAACTCTTTGAGATTTCACAGCGGAACATGAAGAAGGACTATACGCAGATCAATCCGATTATTGCCGAGGCTTATGAACAGATTCAGAAAGCCGCTGCACGTACCGATGGTCTGAGCGGATTGGAGAGTGGATATACCAAACTGGATAAGATGACTTCCGGATGGCAGAAATCCGACTTGATAATTATTGCTGCCCGTCCGGCCATGGGTAAAACGGCTTTTGTACTTTCAATGGCTAAGAATATTGCCGTGAATTTCAGGAATCCGGTAGCCTTGTTTTCTCTTGAAATGAGTAACGTTCAGTTGGTCAATCGTCTGATCTCGAACGTTTGTGAAATTCCGAGTGAAAAAATCAAGAGCGGACAATTGGCAGCTTATGAATGGCAACAGCTCGATTATAAATTGAAGGATTTGCTGGATGCACCGCTTTATGTTGATGATACTCCCTCTCTGTCCGTATTTGAGCTTCGAACCAAGGCACGTCGATTGGTTCGTGAGCATGGAGTAAGAATTATCATCATTGACTACTTGCAGTTGATGAACGCCAGCGGTATGGCATTTGGCAGCCGTCAGGAAGAGGTTAGTACCATTTCACGTTCGTTGAAGGGGCTTGCCAAAGAGTTGAATATTCCGATTATTGCTCTGTCTCAGTTGAATCGTGGTGTTGAGAGTCGTGAAGGGCTTGAAGGAAAACGTCCTCAGTTGAGTGACCTTCGTGAATCCGGTGCAATCGAGCAGGATGCCGATATGGTGTGTTTCATTCACCGCCCCGAATATTACAAGATATTTCAGGATGATAAAGGAAACGATCTCCGTGGAATGGCCGAAATTATTATCGCTAAGCATCGTAATGGTGCGGTTGGCGATGTTCTGCTACGATTTAAAGGTGAGTATACCCGTTTCCAGAATCCGGATGACGATATGGTAATTCCGTTGCCTGATGCCGGAGCCATGCTTGGATCACGAATGAATAATACCGGAACAGTACCTCCGCCTCCTGCTGAATTTGCCCCTCAGAATAGTAATCCGTTCGGAGGTGGAAATGACGGACCTCTGCCTTTTTAAAAGAGATATTTATTTAATTTTATAATACCATGAAAAGATATTGCCAAACACTCGAATTATATAATGATTCGGAATTGATTCGTGCTTATGTCGCAGAACATCAGCATGTGTGGCCAGAAATTAAAGCCGGTATCCGTGAAGTCGGGATACTCGATATGCAGATTTATATCCACGAACATACACTCTTTATGATTGTCGATACGGTAGATGAATTCGATTGGATAAAAGATAACGAGCGCTTGGCTAAACTTCCCCGGCAGGCAGAATGGGAGGCTTATATGTCTCGCTTTCAGCGTTCATTGCCCGGACAAGCGTCACATGAGAAGTGGAAAATGATGGAACGTATATTTAAACTCTGACAATATGCAAAAACTACTATCTTTACCGCCCAATCTGGTTCAGTCTTTTCATGAACTGGAGAGGGTGAACCGTACCGATTGGTTTTGTACTTCCGACCCGGTAGGTAAGAAACTTGGTTCCGGTGGTGGAACATCCTGGCTGCTTGAAGAATGTTATAATGAATATTCAGATGGTGCTACTTTTGGAGAGTGGCTTGAAAAAGAAAAAAGAATTCTTCTTCATGCGGGTGGGCAAAGCCGTCGTTTACCCGGCTATGCACCTTCTGGAAAGATTCTCACTCCGGTTCCTGTGTTCCGGTGGGAGAGAGGGCAACATCTGGGACAAAATCTGCTTTCTCTGCAACTTCCCCTATATGAAAAAATCATGTCTTTGGCTCCGGATAAACTCCATACACTGATTGCGAGTGGTGATGTCTATATTCGTTCGGAGAAACCTTTGCAGAGTATTCCCGAAGCGGATGTGGTTTGTTATGGACTGTGGGTAGATCCGTCTCTGGCTACCCATCATGGCGTGTTTGCTTCCGATCGCAAACATCCCGAACAACTCGACTTTATGCTTCAGAAGCCTTCGTTGGCAGAATTGGAATCTTTATCGAAGACCCATTTGTTCCTGATGGACATCGGTATATGGCTTTTGAGTGACCGTGCCGTAGAAATCTTGATGAAACGTTCTCATAAAGAAAGCTCTGAAGAACTAAAGTATTATGATCTTTATTCCGATTTTGGATTAGCTTTGGGAACTCATCCCCGTATTGAAGACGAAGAGGTCAATACGCTATCCGTTGCTATTCTGCCTTTGCCGGGAGGAGAGTTCTATCATTACGGGACCAGTAAAGAACTGATTTCTTCAACTCTTTCCGTACAGAATAAGGTTTACGATCAGCGTCGTATCATGCACCGTAAAGTAAAGCCCAATCCGGCTATGTTTGTCCAAAATGCTGTCGTGCGGATACCTCTTTGTGCCGAGAATGCTGATTTATGGATCGAGAACAGTCATATCGGACCAAAGTGGAAGATTGCTTCACGACATATTATTACCGGGGTTCCGGAAAATGACTGGTCATTGGCTGTGCCTGCCGGAGTGTGTGTAGATGTGGTTCCGATGGGTGATAAGGGCTTTGTTGCCCGTCCATACGGTCTGGACGATGTTTTCAAAGGAGATTTGAGAGATTCCAAAACAACCCTGACGGGTATTCCTTTTGGTGAATGGATGTCCAAACGCGGTTTGTCATATACAGATTTGAAAGGACGTACGGACGATTTACAGGCAGTTTCCGTATTCCCTATGGTTAATTCTGTAGAAGAGTTGGGATTGGTGTTGAGGTGGATGTTGTCCGAACCCGAACTGGAGGAAGGAAAGAATATCTGGTTACGTTCCGAACATTTTTCTGCGGACGAAATTTCGGCAGGTGCCAATCTGAAGCGTTTGTATGCACAACGTGAAGAGTTCAGAAAAGGAAACTGGAAAGCATTGGCCGTTAATCATGAAAAAAGTGTTTTTTATCAACTTGATTTGGCCGATGCAGCTGAAGATTTTGTACGTCTTGGTTTGGATATGCCTGAATTATTGCCTGAGGATGCTCTGCAGATGTCACGCATCCATAACCGGATGTTGCGTGCGCGTATTTTGAAATTAGACGGGAAAGATTATCGTCCGGAAGAACAGGCTGCTTTTGATTTGCTTCGTGACGGCTTGCTGGACGGGATCAGCAATCGTAAGAGTACCCCAAAATTGGATGTATATTCCGATCAGATTGTTTGGGGACGTAGCCCCGTGCGCATCGATATGGCAGGTGGATGGACCGATACTCCTCCTTATTCACTTTATTCGGGAGGAAATGTGGTGAATCTAGCCATTGAGTTGAACGGACAACCTCCCTTACAGGTCTATGTGAAGCCGTGTAAAGACTTCCATATCGTCCTGCGTTCTATCGATATGGGTGCTATGGAAATAGTATCTACGTTTGATGAATTGCAAGATTATAAGAAGATCGGTTCACCTTTCTCTATTCCGAAAGCCGCTCTGTCATTGGCAGGCTTTGCACCTGCGTTTTCTGCTGTATCTTATGCTTCATTAGAGGAACAGCTTAAAGATTTCGGTGCAGGTATTGAAGTGACTTTATTGGCTGCTATTCCTGCCGGTTCCGGTTTGGGCACCAGTTCCATTCTGGCTTCTACCGTACTTGGTGCCATTAACGATTTCTGTGGTTTAGCCTGGGATAAAAATGAGATTTGTCAACGTACTCTTGTCCTTGAACAATTGCTGACTACCGGAGGTGGATGGCAGGATCAGTATGGAGGTGTGTTGCAGGGTGTGAAGCTTCTTCAGACCGAGGCCGGCTTTGCTCAAAGTCCATTGGTGCGTTGGCTACCCGATCATTTATTTACGCATCCTGAATACAAAGACTGTCACTTGCTTTATTATACCGGTATAACTCGTACGGCAAAAGGGATCTTGGCAGAAATAGTTAGTTCCATGTTCCTCAATTCATCGTTGCATCTCAATTTACTCTCGGAAATGAAGGCGCATGCATTGGATATGAATGAAGCTATACAGCGTGGAAGTTTTGTTGAGTTTGGCCGTTTGGTAGGAAAAATCTGGGAACAAAACAAAGCATTGGATAGCGGAACAAATCCTCCGGCTGTGGAGGCAATTATCGATCTGATAAAAGATTATACCTTGGGATATAAATTGCCGGGAGCCGGTGGTGGCGGGTACTTATATATGGTAGCGAAAGATCCGCAAGCTGCTGTTCGTATTCGTAAGATACTGACAGAAAACGCTCCGAATCCGCGGGCACGTTTTGTCGAAATGACGTTATCTGATAAGGGATTCCAAGTATCACGATCATAAAAATAGTATTGGTTGACGAGAGGTAAGGGTTTTATCTCTCGTCGACTTCTTTTTCCATTCCTCATTAAGTTTGCCTCTTCTGTTATTCTGATAGTAAAATAGAGATTCTGATATCTTTAAGTCTGCTTTTTTCTTGTTTTAAAAACCTTGTTGTCTTGAGAAAGTGATGAAATAGCAAATGATGGAGCAGTAACTTGCCTTTAATTCGTTTCTTCGTACGTGTACTCTTCATACGAAGTTAACTTCGTCTTTGCAAAACATTAACTTCTTGTGAAGAAGAAGTTAGTTATAAGAAAATACGAAGTTAACTTCGTATAGTTACGAAATTCATTTTCATTGAAAATCCTCCTACTTTTTGCCTAGCGGTTTCATTTATTGAACAAGAACTATAGAATTCTTTTCTGTAGCATAGGTCAATATGAATCATTCCTGAATGTTATTTTGGAGGTATAGGATGCCTTTTCCGTTGCTTACTGATTGAAATTAGTGCATGTTTATCGATCTTTTGACTGGTGATCTGATTTATCTGGTGGAGATATGATATTGGTGAAAATAGGATCCCGGTGTTTTTTATAACAACTTAGTCAGTGGTCCGTAAATAAGGGATTCCTGAGGCTACTCAAAATACAATGTGACAGAATGCTTTTGGGAGTATATAGTTTCTAAATCTTTATAGATAGAATAATGAAGACTTTATCTTATTGTGTAATTTGTTTATAATCAGTCTGTTGTGTGATAAATGCGAAAAGGATAAAAAGAGTGAATTCTCTTGTAATTGACTGATAGTCAGTAGTGAATATGTTTCAAAAGACGTTCGTCTTTTGAAACATCAATTATGGAGATAAAAGCCCACATACAAAATAAGTAAAAAGCTGTTTTTATTACCAGATTATTATCTGATAATCAGTACATAAAGAAGTCTATTTAGTTTTTCATCTAAAAATATTTTGCACATCAAAATTTAGTTTATACCTTTGTGCTATTAAACGAACGTTTTTTGAAACATCAATTGATCGAATCCGTTCGTTTCCACCTAAAATAAGTCATAAAAAATCTTGCAGTTTGGCTGAGAAAAAGAGTCTCACCCAACTGCGAAGCATACCCGGACTTAAGTAAATCACTTAGGAATATTCCTTCTAAATGTCTCAACAACAAGAATATTGGTTCGCTGCCCGTACCCGTAAGGATCAGGAGCTTACTACTCGTGACGCATTAGAGAAAATAGGTGTCGAGTATTTTTTGCCGACCCAATTTGTCATTCGTCAATTGAAATATCGCCGGCGTCGTGTAGAAGTTCCTGTCATTCGTAATCTTATTTTTGTACATGCTACCAAAGAGTTTGCTTGTGCTATTGCCAATGAATACGGGGTGCGTCTTTTCTATATGCGTGATTTTGACACTAAGAGTATGCTTATTGTTCCCGATAAGCAGATGAAAGATTTTATGTTTGTCATGAATCTCGATCCTGCTGCTGTTATCCTCAACGATGATTGTTTCGCAGTTGGCACCAAAGTACAAGTCATCAAGGGAGATTTTTGTGGAGTTGAAGGTGAACTGGCCAGTCTTTCTAATCGTACTTATGTCACTATCCGAATTCGTGGCGTTTTATCTGCCAGTGTCAAGGTTCCTAAAAGCTACCTTCGCATTCTCGCACCGTAATCAGTAATATTTTATCATATAAAATGAATACTCTTATGACCCAGATTCATGAGCTGCAACATGTGGCTCACGAATTATTGTATTTGGGTGCTGACGGTTCTCCTATCTATACCGACAGTTTCCGTCAATTAAACACTGAAGTGCTTCAAAAATCTGATGCTTTGTTTGCTTTGAAAGGAGAAAATCCGGAAGAAGAAGCACGACTTTGCCTGGCTCTCTTGATGGGCTACAATGCAACAATCTATGATTATGGCGACAAGGAGTCTAAGAAACAGGTTATTCTGGATCGTTCCTTGCTTGTGTTAGAGTCTCTCCCGTCTTCTTTGCTCAAGTGTCAGCTTTTGACATATTGTTATGGAGAAGTTTTTGAAGAAGAGTTGGCAAAGGAAGCTCATGCAATTATAGATGGTTGGAAAGATCGAGAATTGTTAGAAGAAGAAAGAGAAATAGTTGAAAATTTGAGGATTTTGGAAGAACCTCCATATCTGTTTAGTAATAAATCTTGTTAGAAATGAAAAAGAAAGTATATGTTGGGATGAGTGCTGATATTATTCATCCAGGGCATTTGAATATTATTCATGAAGCACAAAAACTAGGGAATGTGACTGTAGGTGTTTTAACAGATGCTGCTATAGCCAGTTATAAACGTTTACCTTATTTAACTTATGAACAACGTTCCTTAATAGTACAAAATCTAAAAGGTGTTGATGAAGTTATTCCACAAACTACCTTAGATTATATTCCTAATCTTGAATTGCTAAAACCTGATTTTGTTGTTCATGGAGATGATTGGAAAGAAGGCGTTCAGAAGGAAACAAGACAACGGGTTATTGAAACTCTTTCTAAATGGGGCGGACAAGTTATTGATATACCTTATACACAAGGTATATCCTCAACAAAACTCAATTCAAAGCTTAAAGAAATAGGGACAACTCCTGAAGTGCGTTTGAAAAGATTAAAACGTTTGATTGAAGCTAAGTCCATTGTTCGTATTTGTGAATCACATAGTGGATTAACGGGGTTAATCATAGAAAATACGTCTGTTGAGGTAAATGGTATGAAGCGTGAATTTGATGGAATGTGGTCTAGTAGCTTAACTGATTCAACATCAAAGGGGAAGCCTGATATTGAAGCTGTAGATTTGACGACCCGTTTACATGATTTAAATGATGCTTTGGAATGTACGACGAAACCTGTTATTTTTGATGGTGATACAGGAGGAAAAATTGAACATTTTGTTTTTACAGTTCGTACGTTAGAACGTTTGGGTATTTCTGCTATAATAATTGAAGATAAAGTTGGATTGAAAAAGAATTCTTTATTTGGAACTGATGTTATTCAGACACAAGATACAATTGAGGGTTTTTGCGATAAAATATCAGCAGGAAAACGTGCTCAAATAACGGATGACTTTATGATTATTGCCAGAATTGAAAGTTTTATTGCTGGTAAAGGTTTAGATGATGCTATGAAAAGAGCATTAGCTTATATTGAGGCGGGAGCTGATGGTATAATGATTCACAGTAAAGATAAATCAGGTGAAGATATTAGACTTTTTTGTAAGGCGTTACGAGAGGTTAATCAATCAATTCCTATAGTAGTAGTTCCGACAACTTATAATCATATAACAGATGAAGAGTTGTCTACATGGGGTATAAATGTGGTCATTTATGCAAACCATATGTTACGTAGTGCTTATCCTGCTATGCTAAATACTGCGAAATCTATATTATTACATGCCCGTTCATATGAGGCAAATGATTTATGTATGCCAGTAAAAGATATATTAGAATTAATACCAGGTACAAAATAGTTTTTTTATGATTTCTCCAGAACTTTTCATTAACTCTCTTGTACAAAATGAACTTGATTTTTTTACAGGGGTACCAGACTCATTATTGAAACATATTTGTGCCTATATAACTGATCATATAGCTTCAAATAGTCATATAGTTGCTGCCAATGAGGGAGCAGCGATTGGTTTGGCTGTTGGTTATCATTTGGCAACTAATAAAATTCCGGTTGTATATATGCAAAATTCCGGTATTGGTAATTCTATTAATCCTTTATTATCTTTAGTAGACAAGGAGGTGTATAATATTCCTTTATTATTATTAGTCGGTTGGAGAGGTGAGCCTGGTGTAAAGGATGAACCTCAACATATAAAACAAGGTAAGGTAACTATTCCTTTGTTTGATTCTATGCGAATAAAGAACCAGATACTTTCCAAAGATAAATCTGATTTCTTACAACAACTAAACGTAGCATTAGAATATATAAGAGAGACAAATGAGCCTTTTGTTTTTATAATTCAGAAAGAAACATTCAGTGATTATAAACTGCAAACTCCAAATAATAATGCTTTGTTATTGGATAGAGAAACTGCTATTAAGATTATTGTTTCTTCTATTTCTAAGAATGATATAGTCGTTTCTACTACAGGAATGATATCTCGTGAGCTATTTGAATATAGGGATAACATGGGCGAATCTCATGAAAAGGACTTTTTAACAGTCGGTTCTATGGGGCATGCCTCTCAAATAGCTTTGGGTATTGCATTACAAAAAAAGGCTAGAACTGTGTATTGTTTTGATGGTGATGGTGCTGTTTTAATGCATATGGGAGGACTAACAACCATTGGATCAATAAAACCGTCTAATTACATCCATGTATTATTTAATAATGGAGCGCATGATTCTGTAGGTGGGCAACCTACGGTTGGTTTTGAGGTAGACTTTACAAAGATAGCTTTGGCGTGCGGTTATAAATATGCTTTGGTTGTGGAGAGTGCTTCATCTTTAAACGAAGTTCTTAAAACGGTGAATGAAATGCAAGGACCTGTTTTTTTGGAGGTTAAGGTAAAGAAAGGTGCTCGAAAAGATTTAGGTCGTCCTACAATAACTCCAATACAAAATAAAGACTCTTTTATGGACTTTTTAAAGCGATAATATGAAACAACGCATATATATTGGAGAGGCCTCATTGAATAATTTAGATATTATTTTGCAGGAATATTCTGCAAAGAAGGTTTTTTTGGTGAGAGGGAAGAAATCATATGAGCTTTGTGGAGCACAATCAAGATTAAACTCTATATTGAAGAAAGTAGGAGTTCAGATCTTTGAATTCCATGATTTTGAGGAAAATCCTAAAATAGAAGATTTAGATAGAGGACTTTTGCAATTAAGAGTTTATCATCCAGATTTGATACTTGCAATAGGAGGAGGCAGTGTATTGGATATGGCTAAATTGCTTCGTTTTTTTTATTCTTATTCTGGAAATAAAATAGGAAGAGTTTTTGAAAAAATAGAAAATCTATTACCTTTAATTGTTATACCTACAACTGCGGGAACTGGCAGTGAGGCTACGAGTTTTGCTGTGTTATATAAGAATAAAGTTAAGTATTCTGTTTCGCATGAAGATATATTACCTGAAATAGCTTTTATTGATCCATATTTTACATATAATATTTCTCGATATTTGACAGCTTGCACGGGGTTTGATGCATTGGCCCAGGCTATTGAAGCTTATTGGAATTTAAATGCTACAAATGAATCTGATGTTTTTGCAGTAAAAGCAATAAAATTACTTTGGCCTAATTTACCATTAGCGGTAAATAATCCAACAAAAGAGGTTAGAAACAGTATGTCTGAAGGGGCCTATTGGGCTGGATGTGCAATAAATATAACGAAGACTACAGCACCTCATGCTTTTTCTTATCCATTTACTACTTATTATGGCTATCCACATGGACATGCGGTGGCATTAACTTTCCCATTTTTTATGGAATATAATGTAGGAAGTATATTATTAAAGCATGGTACAGTTTTCGATAAAATGATTCGATTGATGGAAATACTCAATATAACCAATGTAAATGAATGCAAATCTTTACTATGTGATTATATAGAAAATATCGGACTTGATTTAAAGTTGCCTGCCAATTTTGATCATCGAATTATTCTTTCAAATATAAATGTGCAAAGGTTGAGTAATAACCCTGTACGAATAGATGGGGCTGTGGCTAAAACAGCTTTAAATACTTTATGTATCAAGGATGATGATAAAGATTGATAGTGATGAAAATTAAAAAGTCTTTAGATTCCTATAAAGTAATTTTTCAAAATACATTTTATTTGTCGATAATTGAAGCTATACGCTTAATAATGCCCTTTATCGCTCTTCCATATATTATTACTACTATTGGCGCAACTAATTATGGGATTATCATTTTTTCTCAAACGATTGTTTCATATTTTTCAATTGTTATTAATTGGGGATTAGATGTAACTTCAGTCCGAGAAGTGTCTTTAAATAGAGGTAGTTTAAAAAAAATGAGTTTAATCGTTTCTACTGTATTTACTATTAAATTTATTTTGTTTGGACTTTGCTTTTCTATTTTCATGATATGTTTGTTTTTTATCCCTTTCTTTCAACAATATAGAATTATATATCTGTATGCTTTTTTGTCATGCTTTTCTGAGGTTATTATACCTGTGTGGTTTTTTCAAGGTATTGAGAAGATGAAGTATTTGACTTATATAAGGACAACAAGTATAGTTCTCTATACTATACTTGTTTTTACTTTTATTAAAAAAGAAATGGACTTTACACTTTTAGCCTTATTACAATCTTTGGCTAATATTACTGCAGGTGTATTTTCATTAATATTATTATTAATTTTTTGTAGAGTCAAATTTGTATTTCCTACTTTCAGAGTGATGAAAGAAACTTTTTGTAATAGTACACCGTTTTTCGTTTCCAGAGTTTCGTTTTTATTGAATACGAATATAGCTAAAACGATGAGTGGGTTATTTCTGAATATGCACACTGTTGCCGCATTTGATTTGTCTCAGAAAATTTTATCTTTTGTGTCTGTTCCCATACAAATGCTGAATCAGGCGATTTATCCTCATGTTGCAAAAAATCCAATTAAATCATTTTCTGTAAAGATGCTATATGTTATAGCTGCATTATCTTTGATTTTATCTGTTTTACTTTTTTTTCTAGCACCCTATATCATTCTTTATTTTTCAGCGCAACTATATGCTGAAGCTCTAATTTTTATAAGGATCTTGTGTCTTTATGTATTTTGTTTTGGTATTAATACTTATTTAGGGACTCCACTTCTTGTCGCTTATGGTTTTTATAAGCCATTTAACTTCAGTGTAATATATTCTACTTTATTTGTGTGCTCTTTGTACGGGATTTTATACGTATTTAATTTATTGGGTGGGGAGTGCTTTGCTTTAGCAATGTTCTTAACAGAGCTTTTTATTCTGATATATAGATTTTATTATTGTTTGAAATTTAAATTGATATAAAAATAATGGAAAAGATATCTAACTATAATACTGATGGTACTATGTTGCGAAAGCAACAAGAACGTATGTTCGAAATGTTATGTGTAATAGATGATATTTGTGTCAAGAATGAAATTAATTATTGGTTATCTGGTGGAACTCTTTTAGGAGCTGTTAGGCATGGAGGTTTTATACCATGGGATGATGATTTAGATATTCAACTGATGAAAGATGACTATAATAAATTACTAGGTTTATTAAAGACAGAACTTCCTGAACAATACCAGTTACAAACATCTAAGACTGATAGAAACTATTTCGCAAGATATGCGAAAGTAAGAGATGTGAATTCTTTGCTTGAAGATAGTGATTATACTTTGGGATATAAATATAAAGGGATATTTATAGATATTTTTTCTGTTGAAAAAGCAAATAAATTTCTAGTAAAGATATCTGCTTTTATGCAATGGTATCTATTGATCTCTTTGTTACCTATGGTACATAAGAAAACTAAAATACAATTGAATCTTTTTTCATTATGGAATAAGTTTTTAGGTACTTTTTATTCTGGATTCAGACTATTTGGTAAATTGTTTGCCAAGAAAATTAATTATTCTTATGGAGTTTACTATCCTTTAAATTGTGATTATACTACTATATTTCCATTAACAACAATTGAGTTTGAAGGACGTATGTTTAAAGTTCCGGGAAATTATAATTTATATTTATGTAATATATATGGTGATTATATGAAACTTCCTCCAGAGGAAGAAAGAGAAAATCATAATATAAGAGTGGTTCATATTGTTTAGTTCTCACTATATTTATGTTAATAGTAATACTACTGACTCTAATCTTAATATATATATTATATAAGATATATAAAAAAAAGAAGGTTCATCAATTTTTACTCATATATTTTGCTTTTTCTGCTTTTTTGTGGGTTATTTTTCCATCGATTGTTTCTTTAATAGGAGATAGATATAAACAGGAATTGGTAGTAAAAGAAAATGTTTTTATAACTTATGCTATTTATGAATTTCTTTTTTATATAATATTGTTACTTTTACTCTATCGTTTTCCATTATGTAAACCTTTCTATTATGGGAAATATATTCCCAATACATCCTCGTCTATAAAACGAATATGGTTTGTATTAAGTCTTTTTCTCATTATTAATATTATCAAGCAGATATCTTCCAATGTTACTTATTCTGAAGTCAATGATTCAACTATATTGGCTGAACAGGAAACTAATTTATTTTCAATTTTTTCAAATTTCTCTATATGCCTATATCTTACTATAATATTATTTTACAATAAGCTTTATTCAAAAAGAATCATTTTTTTCTCTTGGCTATTACTATCTCTTAATATAATAACGGTTTTAGCTCATGGAGCAAGAATGCAAGTTATTTTTTATTTGTTTGTTTTTGTATATTATTTATTTTCTTCTGCATTAAATAAAAAACGTTTTTTCTTATATATGTCTTTTCTGATCGGAATTATTTATTTATGTTCTTATATTCTTCCGGCAGTTGCATATATAAGGTCAGGAGGAAATTTTACAGTTGAGGATTTGAGAAAGTCATATGAGAATTATGGGGAAGCAAATGCTTTTGTCCTTCAATTGCTGATTAAGTCTAATAGTATAAATACTGGGGCCATTTTAGTTGAGGAAACAAAAGAAAAGCCATACTTGAATCCATATATTAATTCAATATATTCATTCTGCCCAAGTATACTCTTTCCTGGAAAAAGACCTTTGGCAGGTAGTAGTGATGGTACGATTGATGGATTCCCTACAAGATTAGCCGCAGAATATATAAGTGGTGATTCTCGTTTCTTTAATGTGGGAATATCAACTTCTGCCACGGCACTATGGCATGGTGGTATTTTATTTTATGTGATTAATTTAATTATAGTTTTTTTTTGGTATCGTTTTCTGAATTCATTAATGTTTTATGAAAACTACTATGCAAAACTTTTAGTTGTATATTTTACAGTTTTGGGGTATTTTATACTTCCTACGGCAGATGTCTTAATACGGGATTTGCTTAAACAGCCTTTCTTTTATGCATTCTTTATATTTATCTCGAGAGGTGGTCTTATTAAAGATTGGGTTAGATCTTTGAAACGTCATATTGCTTAGTGAAAAGATATTCTTTGAATTTATCATCATGAATAATCCCATACTTTTATCTATTGTAATCCCTGTATATAATGTTGAGTTATATATTGAACGTTGTCTATTAAGTTGTTTGAATCAAGATCTTTCAATATCACAATATGAAATCATTTTAATAGATGATGGAAGCCCAGATAGCAGTATCGATAAGATTTCAAAATGGTTAGATAGAAAAAATATAACTTTGTTAACTCAGCCTAATAGTGGATTAAGCGTTGCACGAAATAATGGATTACTACATGCAAAAGGTAAATATGTTTGGTTTGTTGATTCCGATGACTGGATTTTAGAAAATTGCCTTCAAGAGATTGCAGGTTATATGGTTGCTGGAATTGATATTATTACTTTCTGTGCTGCAGACTTTATTAATGATAAATTTTATCGGAGATTTGAATACATAACAGGTGTAAATAAAAAAATCGAAGGAAGGGATTTATTAAAAAGAGGAACTTGTCAACATTGTGTGCCATTTTCTATATATCGGAAAAGATTTTTAGAACAAAATCATTTGTTCTTTTTGCCAAATATTTTTCATGAAGATACAGAATTTTCTCCACGGGCATATTATTTAGCGAATCATGTTTTTTGTATTAATAAGGTATTTTATTATGTGTATCATAATCCTAATTCAATAACAAGAACATTTAATCCGAAAAAGTCTTTTGATTTATTAATTGTATCTCACAGCTTGTCTATATTCATGTTGGATGTTACTCCTGAGTATAAATCTTGTTTTAATAATTTGATTTCTTTGTCTATAAATGCTGCAATAAATGGCATTGTTACGGCAAAAAGCGAGATTTCTAGGTTTATAGTGGATTTAACTGCTAGAGGATTGTATCGAAACATGCTTAATGCCGGAAAATTAAGGTATAAAATAGAAGGATTACTACTCTATTTATGTCCGGCATTGTTGATTTGTCTGTATAAACATTACTCTTCATTGAGAAGAATTATTAAATAATCTAATAAAAATGTTATGGTGTTTGTTAAACCAATTAAGATTGCCGTAATAGGTCTTGGTTATGTCGGGCTACCTTTGGCCCGATTGTTTTCGACAAAATATGAATGTATTGGTTTTGATCTGAACCAGTCTCGTGTTGATGCTTTAAATTCCGGTCATGATATGACTTTAGAGGTTTCTGATGACTTACTTCGGAAAGCGTTAGAAAATGGTTTCAAATGTACCAGTAATATTGACGAAATAAGTAATTGTAACTTTTATGTTGTAGCTGTACCAACCCCTGTGGATTTGAATAATCGCCCCGATCTTACACCTTTGATTGGTGCGAGTACAACAGTCGGAAAAGTTATTTCAAAAGGGGATATTGTTGTGTATGAATCTACTGTATATCCGGGAGTAACAGAGGAAGAATGTCTTCCGGTAGTCGAAGAGGTGTCTGGGTTAACATACAATGTAGATTTTTATGCAGGTTATTCACCAGAACGTATAAACCCGGGTGATAAAGAGCATACTGTTGAAAAGATTAAGAAAGTAACTTCCGGTTCGACTCCTGAGATTGCTGACATTGTTGATTATGTTTATAATTCAGTGTTGGTTAACGGTACTCATAAAGCCCCTTCTATCAAAGTGGCTGAAGCTTCCAAAATAATAGAGAACTCCCAGCGCGATGTGAATATTGCCTTCATGAATGAACTCTCAAAGATCTTCAATGCAATGGGCATTGATACCAATGATGTTATTGAGGCTGCATCTTCCAAATGGAATTTTATCAAGTTGAAACCTGGCTTGGTCGGTGGTCACTGTATTAGTGTTGATCCTTATTATCTTATTCAGAAGGCTCAGGTTTATGGGGTACTCCCACGAATCATGTCTGCAGCAAGGCGCTTGAATGATGGTATGGGAGACTATGTCGCTAATCAGGTGATTAGATTAATGAATAAAAAAGGTATTCTTGTCAAAGATTCAAAGATTCTGCTTCTGGGTTTTACTTTTAAAGAAGATTGCCCTGATATTCGAAATACCAAGGTGATAGACATTTATTCTACCTTACATGAGTATACTTCTGACATTACCGTTTATGATGCTTGGGCTAATTCGGCTAAAGTGGCACATGAATATGGTATATCGATCCTGACTGCTGGTCTTGATAATTTGGTTGGACAATTTGATGCGGTGGTGTTGTGTGTTGGACATAAAGAGTTCCGGCATATGAATATTCGCGGCTTTCTCCGTTCTGATATGGGTGTTGTTTATGATGTTAAAGCTGTATTGAGTAAAGATATAATAGATGGCAGATTATAATTCTTCTATTTGTTGTATTTTTAATATAGGGACTCACTATCGCAATCCTATATATTCAAAAATGTCTTCGGAGCTTCCCTGCGATTTTTATTTTGGCGATCGTCTATTGACACCAATAAAGAAAATGGATTATACCCAATTGAACCATTTTCGCTCAGAATTGCATAACAAATATTTATTTTCTCAGTTTTATTGGCAATCTAAATCTGTCCGGTTAGTCTTTAAACCCTATACTTATTATGTATTGGATGGAGAACCTTATTGTTTGTCTTCATGGGTTATCCTTTTCTGGGCAAAACTTTTAAATAAGAGAACAGTAGCTTGGACTCATGGTTGGTATGGCAGAGAAAGTATTGTAAAGAAGGTTATAAAAAAGTTGTTTTATTCTTTGTTTTCTGAGTTGATGGTTTATGGCGAATATGCTATTTCCCTGATGTCAAAAGAAGGCTTTGATAAATCAAAGATGGTTTGTATTGCAAACTCTTTGGATTATGATAATCAGTTGAAGATCAGATTAAATTTGTCGCCTTCTTCTATCTATTCTACTCATTTTTCCAACTCCTATCCTGTATTATTCTATATCGGGCGTGTGCAAAAATCGAAGAAGTTGGAATATATAATCCAAGCTATGGATATCTTGAAACAGAAAGGGTTTCCGGTAAATCTTGTTGTTGTCGGTAAAGATGTGGATGGGGTTCATCTTGATTGTGAAATAGCTAAATATAATCTTGGCTCTCATGTCTGGTTATATGGACCTTGTTATGACGAGATGCGCATAGGAGAGATGTTCTATAATGCGGATGTCTGTGTGTCTCCAGGGAATGTTGGCTTGACTGCTATCCATTCTCTGACTTATGGTTGTCCTGTTATAACCCATAATAATTTTCCTTTTCAGGGTCCTGAATTTGAGTCTATAATTCAGGGGAAAACCGGTGATTTTTTTCAGGAAAATGATGTAAATAGTCTGGCTGATACTATTCAGAAATGGTTAAGTCAGAATTTGCATAGTCGAGAGGCTATTCGGCAGTTTGCCTATCAGACAATTGATACCAAATGGAACTTGTATTACCAGATGAATATTCTCAAACAAGTTTTTCTTAAACAAGCTAAGGATGAATGACTTTCGGAGTTTAATAAGGAATAGTGTTTTGGATATTTTAGGGATATTTTCCCGTCCTCAAAATGGTATTCATATATTGAATGGACATATGATATGTCGTGGAGTGGCTAATGATCAAGCAAAATATTATTTTTCTTATCAATTAAAAGAACTTTCCCGACATGTACGTTTCATAAGGGTGGAGGAGGCCACTTCTCTGATTCTCAATCATGAAAGTGTCGATGAACCTTTGGTTGCCTTTACATTTGACGATGGTTTTATGGAATGTCATTCAATGATAGCACCTGTTTTGGAACAGTTTGGGGTGAATGCGGCTTTTTTTATCAATCCCAATTTTGCGAATGGGGATGATGTGTATATTCAGAATTTTACAAATAACATAGTTCTCACTCCCGGTAAAACTCCAATGCGGTGGAAAGAGATAAGGGATCTGCATGAGAGGGGACATATTATTGGTGCACATACAATGGATCATTATATGATTAATGATAGTAATTGGGTGGAATTAGACAAGCAAATAGGTTGTTGTAAATCGGTAATAGAACAGGAACTCTCTACTTCTTGTGAATACTTTGCCTTTCCATATGGACGCTTGGAACACGCTAATCAATCTTCGATTGATATTGCATGTAAGTATTACAAATATGTGTTTTCTCAATCGGACTATAAACATTACTTTTCTTTTGGCGGTCGCGTAATTAACAGACGGCATTTTGAGCCTTTTTGGTCCGTGAAACATGTTTCTTATTTTTTAAATTGTAATAAGAAATAATTTTAGTCTTTGTTGTATTTATAATATTTTCTACTGATGATAAATCAATATTCTAATATAGTTTGGGGGACTGGGTTACCATACGACTATAATTTTTTCTTGAAAGAAAAATATCATTCCATGACTTTTACTTGTGAATACCTTGATATATTTAAGAATATTCGATCTTCTGCGGAATATATGATTTTATATGAAGAAGAGAATATTGTGGATTTATTTATTTTTGAGGTAAAGGGCAATAAATGTATTTGTTATAATGATTTGATCTGTATAGATCAAAATCAGTGGAAATTTTTCTGTGATAATATTTTTTTGAAATATAATAAAATTAAGGAAATAATATTATCCAGATTGTATAATCAGATCCAAATGAAGAATCAAATTGTTGTGGGTTTAACAAATGATTCTTTATTTGATTTACCACAATGTGTTGATGATTATTTTTTGATGATGGGAACTCAAACACGCAGACATATAAAAAATTATAGAGTTAGATTAAATAAAAATTTTCCTAATAATTTGTTTGAATGTAGGTCTGGAGGGGATATCGAAAAGGATATCGTAGAACGCATAATCGATTTGAATTCTCAGAGGATGATAGCTAAGGGGAATATACCTGGAATAGATGAAGAGTATAAGAATAATATTTGTCAATATGCTAAAAACTACGGTTGTGTTGCATTTATTAGTATTAATGAGCAAATTATCGCAGGGACAATATGTTACATTCTTTATGATGATGTTTATTTACATGTTATTGCTCATGATAACTCGTATTCGAAATTTAATGTTGGTCAGATATGTTTGTTTGAACTGATCTCATATTGTATTAATAATAAAAAAAAGACTTTCCATTTTCTATGGGGAGTTTCTGATTATAAGAAACGCTTTTTAGGTAAACCTTATACGTTAACTTCATATAAGATATATAGATCAAAGTCTTTCGTTTATCTGAAAGATTATGGACTATATTGCTCAAAAAGATTGTTGACACGAATTAAATCTTCTCATTATTTAGATTTCATAAAAGAAAGAATAAAAGAGGTCAGACGGAAGCGTTCTAAATTATTCCAGTAATCTTTCATTAATATAAATTGCAATGAAAATACTTTTGCAAATAAATGTAGTAGCTAATTCTGGTTCGACTGGTCGTATTGCAGAAGAGTTAGGGAGGCTAGTTATTGCTAAAGGATGGAAAAGTTACATTGCTTATGGGCGTTGGTCTTGTCCAAGTCAATCTAAGTTAATTCGTATTGGAACAAAGGTGGATTTATTTTTTCATGGACTTAAGTCTATCCTGTTTGATCGTCATGGTTTTGGTTCACGAAAAGCTACTTTGAAACTAATTTCTAAGATTGAAAAGATAAAACCAGACATTATACATTTGCATAATATTCATGGATATTATTTGAATTGTAAGATTTTATTTGAGTATTTATCTTGTGTAGATATTCCTGTTGTCTGGACTTTACATGACTGTTGGAGTTTTACTGGTCATTGTGTACATTTTCAAAATGTTGGATGTAATAAATGGCTGTTAGGCTGCTTTGCTTGTCCTAATAAACGAGATTATCCAACCACTTTATTTCTTGATAATTCTCAAATAAATTATGTAGAAAAAAAACTGTTGTTTACTACTATAGATCGTATGATTATTGTACCAGTCTGTAACTGGTTGAACGAAATGATTGGGAGTTCATATCTTTCTCAATTGAGAAGATATACTATTGTTAATGGAATTGATCTTAAAGTATTCAGACCTTCTACTGACTTATCAGTGTTAATTAAGCGATATGGTTTAGAATCTAAATTTGTGGTACTTGCTGTTGCCTCTAACTGGAATGTCACTAAAGGAGAATTTGATATATATCATTGGGCTAGACAGGTTTCTGATGATGTGAGGTTTGTTATGATTGGTTTGACCAAGACACAAATAAGGAAATTACCTATAAATATATTGGGATTTGAAAGGACTGAGGACATAAATCAATTAGTTGATTTTTATTCTCTAGCCGATGTTTTTATAAATCCGACTTATCAAGATACTTTTCCAACAGTAAATATTGAGGCTATGGCTTGTGGTACCCCTGTAATTACTTATAATACAGGTGGGTGTAAAGAAATGATTACAGATAGTATAGGATTTGTTATTGATAGAGGAGATAAGGTGAAATTTTTAGAGAGTTTAAATGAAGTAAGAATGAAACCTAAAGGCTATTATAAGGAATGTTGTAGAAATCGTGCTATTCAGCTGTATAATAAAGATGAGAGGTATGCTGAATACCTAAAGCTTTATTATAAGATTTTAAATTATAGCTTGTGATCGATAATTGAATTATTTTATGAAATTTTCTTTAATAACTGTCACTTTTAATAGTGGACAAACGATTCGTAATACTTTTGATTCTGTACTAAAACAGACTTATAGTGATTTTGAATATATTCTTGTTGACGGTTCTTCCAAAGATAATACACTTGATTTAATTAACGAATATGTCTTAAAATTTAACGAACGTTTACGATGGATTTCAGAAAAAGATGATGGACTTTATGATGCTATGAATAAAGGATTTTCTATGGCTACGGGAGATGTAATTGGAATTATAAATTCAGATGATGTGTTGGCTGATCCTGCGGCGATAGAGAAAGTGGTAAAATGCTTTGAGAGGGATGAAACGATTGATGCTGTTTATGCTGATTTGTATTATGTTGCACAAAACGATATATCAAAGATTGTGCGTCATTGGGTGTCAGGTGAACAAAGGAGTTTTGCCAAAGGCTGGCATCCTGCACATCCCACGTTCTATGTGAAGAAAGAAATATATCATAAGTATGGGGCATTCGATTTAGACTTTAAATTTGCAGCGGATTTTGAGTTAATGCTCCGCTTAATAGAAAAGTATCATATAAAATTGCACTATCTTCCGGAGCCTTTGGTCAGAATGCGTTTAGGAGGTACGACTAGTAAAAATTTATCTAACATCAGGAAAGGTAATATAGAGTGTATTAATGCTTTTAAAAAGAATAATATACCTGTTAGTCGTTTTTATCCATTGTTTCGTCTATTGCCTAAATTGAAACAATATTTCCAATAATTTCTTTATTTATGAAACTTTTATTTACAGGGGCTTCTGGGTTCTTGGGGAATAACATATATTCGTTGTTGGAAGAAAAATATGTTATTGAAACTGTCGGAATCACTTCAAAGGATAATTATAATGTAAATCTTGCTTGGGAAATACCTAATTTAACAGGTATATTTGATGTCGTATTTCATGCTGCAGGTAAAGCGCATTCTGTTCCTAAAACAGAAGAAGAGAAACAACTCTTTTTTGATGTAAATCTTCAGGGTACCAAGAATTTATGTACTGCTTTAGAGAATAGTGGTATTCCTAAAGCTTTTATTTTTATAAGTACTGTTGCTGTTTATGGTTGTGATTCGGGTGAGAATATCACGGAAGAGCATCCTTTAAATGGAACTACTCCTTATGCTTTGAGTAAGATTAAGGCTGAGAAATACTTGGAAGGGTGGTGTGCTATGCATAATGTAAAGTTAAGTATACTTCGTCCTTCATTGATTGCCGGACCTAATCCTCCTGGAAATTTAGGAGCGATGATTCGTGGGATTAGAAATGGTAAGTACTTAAGTATTGCTGGGGGAAAAGCCCGGAAAAGTGTTCTGATGGTTCAGGATATTGCAAATTTTCTTCCTATGTTAATAGAAAAGGGTGGGATATATAATGTTTGTGACAGTTACCAGCCGAGTTTTCGTGAACTGGAGATGGTGATATGTAAGCAATTGAATAAAAAAAGACCAATATCTATTCCTTATTGGTTAGCTAAAAGTATGGCTGTCATTGGAGATTGCCTGGGTGAAAAAGCTCCGATCAATTCATTGAAACTTCGTAAAATCACAAGCTCTTTGACCTTTAGTAATGAAAAGGCTGTACGAGAACTCAAGTGGAAGCCCATGAATGTGCTGGAGACTTTTCTTATAGAATAGAAGAAAGTGTGGATGGAAACTTTTCTTTGGATTATGGGCATTTTGACCGGATTGGCAGCTTTAGTCTTTTTAGGGCTTCAGTTTTGGTTTCATTTAATAGACAAGAATGAATAACTTATGTACTATCTGATAATCTTAGTTCTGCTATTCCTGGCAGAACTTTTTTATTTCCGCATTGCTGATAAATGCAATATCATCGATAAACCGAACGAACGGAGTTCGCATACCCGGATCACGCTACGGGGTGGAGGTATTATTTTCTACTTGGGTGCATTGGCTTATTTTCTGACAAATCAGTTTGAGTATCCTTGGTTCATGCTGGCTCTGACTTTGATAACCTTTATTAGTTTTGTGGACGACATTCGCTCTACCTCTCAGGGATTGCGTTTAGTTTTTCATTTTACTGCAATGGCCTTGATGTTTTATCAATGGGGATTATTCAATCTGCCTTGGTGGACTATCCTTGTTGCCTTGATTGTATGTACAGGCATTATCAATGCTTATAACTTTATGGATGGGATTAATGGCATTACGGGAGGGTATTCTTGGGTTGTATTACTTGCTTTAGCTTTTATCAATGTGCAAATTGTCCGTTTTGTGGAGGAGGATCTGATATACACTATGCTTTGTGCTGTGTTGGTATTTAATTTTTTCAATTTTCGCAAGAAGGCCAAATGCTTTGCCGGGGATGTGGGATCGGTCAGTATTGCCTTTGTGATTCTTTTCCTGATAGGTAAACTAATAATTCGAACAGAGAATTTCAGTTGGATTGTTTTGCTTGTGGTTTATGGAGTAGATAGTGTGCTGACTATTATCCATCGGCTTATGCTACATGAAAATATTGGTTTGCCACATCGGAAACACTTATATCAGTTGATGGCAAATGAACTGGAGATCCCGCATGTGATGGTTTCACTGATTTACATGACATCACAAGCCATAATTATTGTTGGTTATCTGTTAACTCCCGGTTGGGGCTATTGTTATTTATTGGGCACAATTGTCATACTAAGTATGGTGTATATCTTATTTATGAAGAAATATTTCCATTTGCATCCGGCTATGAAATGATATCACGATATCGACTCTGATAGAAAATGCCTCCCGGCCATCTTTTTTAAAGCTGACCGGGAGTTTTTTTATAACCATTCATTCCCCATCAACCAAAAAATCTTATTAACTTTGCGGGTCACTTTTGAAAACATAAAAAACTTAATGATATGAATATCTCTTATAATTGGCTGAAAGAGTATGTCAATTTCGATCTGACGCCCGATGAAGTGGCGGCTGCGCTGACTTCTATCGGACTGGAAACAGGTGGAGTAGAAGAAGTTCAAACGATTAAAGGCGGGTTGGAAGGTCTCGTGATTGGCGAGGTGCTGACTTGCGTGGAACATCCCAATTCAGACCATTTACACATCACAACCGTAAATTTGGGTAACGGCGAACCTACTCAGATTGTGTGCGGAGCTCCAAACGTAGCTGCCGGACAGAAAGTCGTTGTTGCCACTTTGGGCACGAAGCTCTATGATGGTGACGAATGTTTTACTATTAAGAAATCAAAGATTCGCGGCGTGGAGTCGATCGGTATGATATGTGCTGAAGATGAAATCGGGATCGGAACTTCACATGACGGTATCATCGTATTGCCGGAAGATGCCGTTCCGGGTACTCTTGCGAAAGATTATTATAATGTAAAGAGCGACTATGTACTTGAAGTAGATATTACTCCGAACCGTGCTGACGCTTGTTCACACTATGGGGTGGCACGCGACTTGTATGCTTATCTGGTACAGAATGGCAAACAGGCTGCACTGACCAGACCGTCTGTCGATGCTTTTGCTGTCGAAAATCATGATCTGGATATCAAGGTAACTGTAGAAAACAGTGAGGCATGTCCACGTTATGCAGGTGTTACTGTGAAAGGGGTTACTGTTAAAGAGAGTCCGGAATGGTTGCAAAATAAACTTCGCATCATCGGTTTGCGTCCTATTAATAATGTAGTGGATATCACAAATTACATTGTGTATGCTTTCGGGCAACCGCTTCATTGCTTTGACGCAAACAAAATAAAAGGGGGCGAGGTGATTGTGAAAACAATGCCGGAAGGCACAACGTTTGTCACGCTGGATGGCGTTGAACGTAAGTTGAATGAACGTGATCTGATGATCTGTAACAAAGAAGACGCTATGTGTATTGCCGGTGTTTTCGGAGGTCTTGATTCCGGTTCTACAGAGGCCACAACGGATGTGTTTCTCGAAAGTGCATATTTCCATCCGACATGGGTGCGTAAGACGGCCCGTCGTCATGGCTTGAATACAGATGCTTCTTTCCGTTTTGAGAGAGGTATTGATCCTAATATCACGATCTACTGCCTGAAATTGGCGGCTATGATGGTAAAGGAACTTGCCGGAGGTACCATTTCTTCGGAGATTAAAGATGTCTGTGCTGCTCCTGCACAGGATTTTATTGTCGAGTTGACTTACGAGAAGGTACACAGCCTGATTGGTAAAGTGATTCCGGTAGAGACGATAAAGAGCATTGTTACCAGTCTTGAAATGAAAATTATGGACGAGACGGCCGAAGGGCTGACATTGGCCGTACCTCCATACCGTGTGGATGTACAGCGTGACTGCGACGTGATTGAAGATATCCTGCGTATTTACGGATATAATAATGTGGAAATTCCATCGACACTGAAGTCGAGCCTGACTACAAAAGGAGATTGTGACAAGTCGAATAAGTTGCAGAACCTGGTGGCTGAACAGTTGGTAGGTTGTGGTTTCAACGAGATTCTGAATAACTCTTTGACTCGTGCCGCTTATTACGATGGTTTGGAAAGCTATCCTTCCAAGAATCTGGTTATGTTGCTGAATCCGCTAAGTGCAGATTTGAATTGTATGCGACAGACACTGTTGTTCGGTGGATTGGAAAGCATTGCCCATAATGCTAACCGTAAGAACGCGGATTTGAAATTCTTTGAATTCGGTAACTGTTATCACTTTGACGCGGAGAAGAAGAATCCTGAAAAGGTTTTGGCTCCTTACTCAGAGGATTATCATTTGGGACTGTGGGTGACCGGTAAAATGGTATCAAATTCATGGGCACACGCAGATGAAAACACTTCTGTCTACGAATTGAAGGCTTATGTGGAGAATATTTTCAAACGTTTAGGATTGGATTTGCACTCTCTGGTAGTGGGCAACCTGAGTGATGATATTTATTCTACGGCCTTGACGGTAAATACTAAAGGTGGCAAGAGACTGGCTACATTCGGTGTCGTTACCAAGAAGATGCTGAAAGCTTTTGATGTTGATAATGAAGTCTATTACGCTGATTTAAACTGGAAAGAGCTGATGAAAGCGATTCGTTCAGTAAAAGTAAGCTATAAAGAGATTTCTAAATTCCCGGCTGTGAAACGTGACTTGGCTCTGTTGTTGGATAAGAAGGTACAGTTTGCCGAGATTGAAAAGATCGCTTATGAAACAGAGAAGAAACTCTTGAAAGAGGTTTCTTTGTTTGATGTTTACGAAGGCAAGAATCTTGAAGCCGGAAAGAAATCTTATGCTGTCAGCTTCTTGCTTCAGGATGAAAGCCAGACTCTAAACGATAAGATGATTGATAAGATCATGTCAAAACTGGTGAAGAACCTGGAAGACAAACTGGGAGCCAAACTCAGATAAACATATAATATAGAAACAACAATTAAATAATTAATAAAACTCATGCCCGCTTCTTCTCTGAATTAGAAGCGGGGTGAGGCAAATATTTTAAACCAATGGGAAGAGCGTTCGAATATAGAAAAGCTACCAAGCTGAAAAGATGGGGCAACATGGCCCGTACATTTACGAGAATCGGTAAACAAATTGCTATCGCTGTAAAAGCCGGTGGTCCTGATCCCGAAAACAACCCGCATCTGCGTGCAGTTGTCGCTACTGCAAAACGTGAGAACATGCCGAAGGATAACGTGGAACGCGCTATCAAGAATGCCATGGGTAAAGACCAGAAGGACTATAAGGAAATGAATTATGAAGGTTATGGTCCTTTCGGTATTGCGGTATTTGTAGAAACGGCTACAGATAACACAACCCGTACTGTTGCCAATGTTCGTAGCGTTTTCAATAAGTTTGGCGGAACACTGGGTACTTCAGGCAGTCTTGATTTTATGTTCAGCTGGAAGTCAATGTTCACCATTACAAAGAAAGAAGGCGTGGATATGGACGATCTGATTCTGGAACTGATCGATTACGGGGTAGAGGAAGAGTATGATGAAGACGAAGATGAAATCACGCTTTACGGTGATCCGAAGTCGTTTGCCCAGATTCAGAAATATCTTGAAGAGAATGGCTTCGAGGTGAAAGGTGCTGAGTTTACCCGTATTCCGAATGACGAAAAAGATCTGACACCGGAACAACGTGCCACCATTGATAAGATGGTAGAACGCCTGGAAGAAGACGAGGATGTACAGAATGTGTACACTAACATGAAGCCTGCAGATAACGAAGGCGAAGAGTAATGAAATACGTTTATAAAACCCAGGGTACTTGCAGCACAAACATCGAATTGGAGGTGGAGAATAATATTGTGAAGGAAGTAGCTTTTTGGGGTGGATGTAACGGTAATCTGCAAGGAATTTCACGTCTGGTGACCGGAATGCCTGTGTCGGATGTCATTACGAAGCTTGAAGGGATCCGGTGTGGGGCTCGCTCTACTTCATGTCCCGACCAACTATGCCGTGCTTTGCACGAGATGGGTTTCTAAGAAAAATAAAGGCTGTATTTGATGTCAACGCAGACTCTGTTACGGAGTAACAAAGCTTCCGTAAACATCATTTAGAGGCTGTATATAAAAATAAGAGAGGCGGCAACTCAAAGTTGACCGCCTCTCTTATTTTTATATAAACCGATTTCTTATTTATACATATCGGGAGTAACTGTTACTTGAATCAGCTCTTCCTTTGTTTTGCCTGACAGATAGATGTATTTAATGGTCACATCCGATTCTCTGTACACTTTCATCTCTTCAGTGTTCTTTATTGTTTCCGGCAGGGTTTCTTCCAATGATTTCTTCAGTTGTTCTGACATGGTAGGATCGTCAGCCTGGCCGCTTAAGGTATAGAAATAGGTAAATGTATTGTCCTTACCTGAATAAGTGGTGCTGTCCATTCTTGTCATTTCATCGACAGTGATGGGGCATTGTTTGTTTACTTGTTCGGCAGCCAGTTCGAAAACTTTTTGTTTGGCCTGTTGGCAAGAAGCAAGCGTGAAAAGAACAGCGCATGCTCCGAGAATAATTTTTTTCATTTGCTTAATCTTTTTAATGTGTGAATATTGGGCAAAGATAGTTGTTAAAAGTGAACCGAACAAGGTTCTCGCTTGTTATTAATAACTATCTTTGTAGATAGATTTTATGAATTAGAAGAAAAACAAGAGACATGACATCCTTATGAAAAATATTTTTAAAGATTTAAAAAGTAAAGACCACAAACGCTATCTGGGAGGTTTGGACGTCTTCAGATATATTGGTCCCGGTTTATTGGTTACTGTAGGTTTTATTGATCCGGGCAATTGGGCTTCTAATTTTGCGGCAGGTTCAGAATTTGGTTACTCACTGTTATGGGTGGTTACGCTGTCCACCATCATGCTGATCATATTGCAACACAATGTTGCTCACTTGGGAATCGTGACAGGGCTTTGCCTTTCGGAGGCGGCAACGCAGTATACGCCCAAGTGGGTATCGCGTCCCATATTGGGGACGGCCGTACTTGCTTCCATCTCTACATCACTGGCCGAGATTCTGGGAGGGGCCATAGCACTGGAAATGTTGCTTGACATTCCTATTGTCTGGGGGGCCGTTCTGACTACCGTTTTTGTTTCCATCATGCTTTTTACAAATTCATATAAGAAAATAGAGCGCTCCATCATTGCTTTTGTGTCGGTGATCGGCTTGTCGTTCATCTATGAACTCTTTTTGGTGGATATTGACTGGCCTATGGCAGTAGAAGGGTGGGTGACGCCGGCTATACCTAAGGGGAGCATGCTCATTATTATGAGTGTGCTGGGTGCTGTGGTGATGCCTCACAATCTTTTCCTGCATTCGGAGGTGATTCAGAGCCACGAATACAATAAGCAGGATACAGCGTCCATAAAGAAAGTGTTGAAGTACGAATTGTTTGATACGCTCTTTTCAATGATTATAGGATGGGCCATCAACAGTGCCATGATTCTGTTGGCAGCCGCTACCTTCTTTAAAAGTGGCATTCAGGTTGAAGAGCTGCAGCAGGCGAAATCATTGCTCGAACCCCTGTTGGGAAGTAATGCGGCTATTGTTTTTGCTTTAGCCCTGCTTATGGCGGGTATCTCGTCTACGATTACCAGCGGGATGGCGGCCGGATCTATTTTCGCCGGTATCTTTGGCGAATCATACCACATTAAGGATAGCCACTCTCAGGTAGGGGTTATCCTGTCGTTGGGCATTGCATTGCTGCTGATTTTCTTTATCGGCGATCCGTTTAAGGGTCTGATCATCTCTCAGATGGTGCTGAGTATCCAGTTGCCGTTTACGGTTTTTTTGCAGGTCGGTCTGACCTCCTCGCATAAGGTGATGGGCGATTATGTCAATAGTAAATGGAGCACGTTTGTACTTTATACCATTGCCGTGATAGTGACAGTGTTGAATATAATGTTGTTGTTCTCGTAAAATATAAAAGATGAAAATTATAACTTATAATGTGAACGGACTTCGTGCCGCAGTAAACAAGGGGCTGCCCGAGTGGTTGGCCGAGGAAAATCCCGATGTGCTTTGTCTGCAGGAAACCAAACTGCAACCCGAACAATATCCGGCAGAGGCTTTTGAGGCACTTGGATATAAAGCATATCTCTATTCGGCACAGAAAAAAGGATATAGCGGAGTAGCCATCTTGACCAAAGTAGAGCCCGATCACATAGAATATGGCATGGGAATTGAAGAATATGATAACGAAGGGCGTTTTATTCGTGCGGATTTTGGTGATTTGTCTGTGGTGAGCGTTTACCATCCTTCGGGCACTAGCGGAGACGAACGCCAGGCTTTTAAGATGGTCTGGCTGGAAGCATTCCAGAAGTATGTGACGGAATTGCGTAAATCACGTCCCAATCTGATTCTTTGTGGGGATTATAACATTTGCCATGAACCGATCGATATTCACGATCCGGTTCGTAATGCTACCAACAGTGGTTTCTTGCCCGAAGAACGGGAATGGATGACCCGTTTCCTGTCGGCGGGCTTCATTGATTCTTTCCGTACGCTTTATCCTCAAAAGCAAGAGTATACTTGGTGGAGTTACCGTTTCAATTCGCGTGCCAAGAACAAAGGGTGGAGAATCGATTATTGTATGGTCAGCGAGCCGGTACGCTCTTTGCTGAAAGAAGCCGTTATTCTGAACAACGCCGTTCACTCCGATCATTGTCCGATGGCGTTGGAGATCGGCTGATTTACTCCAAAATGGTAATACTCAGTTTGCGTTTGTCGCCCCCGTCCCGGAATTCACACAAGTAGATCCCTTGCCAGGTTCCGAGGTTCAGACGGTGATTCCGGATGGGGATACTGACTGAGGTTCCGATTAGTGAAGCCTTAATGTGTGCGCTCATATCGTCCGGGCCTTCAAGGGTGTGGACGAAATAAGGGGCACCGTCAGGTACGAGTTTGTTGAAAAACGTATTGAAGTCATGACGCACGTCCGGATCGGCATTTTCGTTGATAGTGATGCCTGCTGAGGTATGCTTGATGAACACAACCAGCAGTCCGTTTTCCGGCAGGTCCGGAAGGAGAGAAAGGATGTCACGGGTGATCAGATGGAAGCCACGTGGATAGTGTGGCAATTGTATGTCAAAGGTTGTTGCCATAAAAATCATTGATTAGTTGCCGACAAAGATACTTTTTTAATATTTTTGCAAGAAATAAAAAAATATAAAATGACAAAGGAAGAAAGGATAAGCCGTGCTACTGAGCTTTTCAAGAGCGGCTATAATTGTTCGCAGTCTGTAGTAGCTGCATTTGCCGATATGTATGGATTTACTGAAGAGCAGGCGCTGCGTATGGCAGCTTCGTTTGGCGGAGGTATCGGGCGCATGCGTGAAACGTGTGGCGCTGCCTGTGGCATGTTTCTGCTTGCCGGACTGGAGAAGGGGGCAATTGACGGAGCCGATCGTGAGGGAAAGGCTGCCAATTATGCTTTGGTGCAAGAGCTTGCGGCCGAATTCAAGAAACGAAATGGTTCGTTGAATTGTGGCGAACTGCTTGGTTTAAAGAAGAAAGCACCGGTGTCGTCCGAGCCGGAAGCCCGGACAGAACAGTATTATGCCAAAAGACCTTGTTCGAAAATGGTAGAGGAGGCAGCCAGAATTTGGGCAGAATATCTCGAAAAAGAGAAGAAATAGTCTTCAAATTGATGTTTTCATTACAAAAAAGAGAAAAAAGTTACTAATAATCTGTTATATAACATAATTATAACTATATTTGCAGTCGAAATAAAACCTGAATTGTTCGGGTTTTAACTCATGTCTAACTTAAATTTCTAAAGCAAATGTTGAAAGAAAAAGCAGGTGAAATTGCAGGTAAAATCTGGAATGCACTGAATGGAACAGAAGGACTGACTGCCAAGCAGATTAAGAAAGCAACTAAATTGGTGGATAAAGATTTGTTCCTTGGCCTCGGATGGCTGTTGAGAGAAGATAAGATCTCTACTCAGGAAATCGAAGGTGAACTCTTCGTTACATTGAACTAAGGAGTGAATTACTTCCCCAATAAAAAAATGCGTTGATACATTATGATATGTTATCAGCGCATTTTTTTATGTTCTGGCATTTGTGTATATTTGCGCACCAAATTAAATTAAGATAATAGTATCAGATGGATAAAATCAGAAATTTTTGCATCATTGCTCATATTGACCATGGTAAATCAACATTGGCGGACCGTTTGTTGGAGTTCACTAATACCATTCAGGTGACAGAAGGGCAGATGCTTGATGATATGGACTTGGAAAAGGAGAGGGGGATTACGATTAAAAGTCATGCCATACAGATGGAGTACACTTATAAGGGGGAGAAGTATATTCTGAACCTGATCGATACTCCGGGGCATGTTGACTTTTCATACGAAGTATCCCGCTCGATAGCTGCCTGCGAAGGTGCGTTACTCATTGTGGATGCGTCGCAAGGAGTCCAGGCACAGACCATCTCGAATCTTTATATGGCTATTGAGCACGATCTTGAAATCATTCCGATCATTAACAAGTGCGATATGGCAAGTGCCATGCCCGAAGAGGTGGAAGACGAGATCGTAGAGCTGCTGGGATGTAAGCGGGATGAAATTATCCGTGCGTCCGGTAAGACCGGTATGGGTGTGGAAGAGATACTGGCAGCGGTCATCGAGCGTATACCTCATCCTCAAGGTGATGAAAGTGCGCCGTTGCAAGCTTTGATATTCGACTCCGTATTCAACTCATTCCGTGGAATCATCGCTTATTTTAAGATAACGAACGGAGTCATCCGTGCTGGTGATAAGGTTAAGTTCTTCAATACCGGGAAAGAGTATGTTGCAGACGAAATCGGAGTGTTGAAGATGGAAATGGTTCCACGCAAGGAACTCCGGACGGGAGATGTAGGCTATATCATTTCGGGAATTAAGACTTCGAAAGAGGTGAAAGTGGGAGATACGATCACTCACGTAGCCCGCCCTTGCGATAAAGCGATTGCGGGATTCGAAGAGGTGAAGCCGATGGTGTTTGCCGGAGTTTATCCCATCGAAGCCGAAGAATTTGAAGATCTGCGAGCTTCACTTGAGAAGTTGCAGCTGAATGATGCCTCACTGACGTTCCAACCGGAATCATCGTTGGCCTTAGGCTTCGGTTTCCGTTGTGGCTTCCTGGGATTGCTTCACATGGAAATTGTACAGGAGCGTCTGGATCGTGAGTTCGATATGAATGTCATCACCACAGTTCCTAACGTATCTTATCATATTTACGACAAACAAGGTAATATGACGGAGGTGCATAACCCCGGCGGTATGCCCGATCCGACTATGATCGACCATATAGAAGAGCCTTATATCAAAGCTTCTATTATTACAACGACCGATTATATCGGACCTATCATGACGCTTTGTCTCGGTAAGCGGGGCGAATTGTTGAAGCAGGAATATATCTCGGGAAACCGCGTCGAGTTGTTCTACAATATGCCGTTGGGTGAAATTGTGATCGACTTCTACGACAGACTGAAGAGTATTTCGAAAGGTTATGCTTCGTTCGATTATCATCCGGATGGTTTCCGTCCGTCCAAATTGGTGAAACTGGATATTTTGTTAAACGGTGAATCGGTTGATGCGCTTTCTACCCTGACTCACTTCGATAATGCTTACGATATGGGGCGTCGGATGTGTGAGAAGTTGAAAGAACTCATTCCGAGACAACAGTTTGAAATAGCTATTCAGGCCGCTATCGGTGCTAAGATTATAGCTCGTGAAACGATCAAAGCGGTGCGTAAAGACGTTACGGCAAAATGTTACGGAGGTGATATCAGCCGTAAACGTAAGCTGCTTGAGAAGCAGAAAAAAGGAAAAAAACGTATGAAGCAGATCGGTAATGTGGAAGTGCCGCAGAAGGCATTCCTTGCCGTGCTTAAACTGGATTAGGAAATAAAGGCTGCAACGTAATAAAAAAACAGGAATCTTTCTGAACAAATTTTGTTGCAGCCAGTTTCTAATATACCAGGCAATTGTCATCTGTCCGCAGAGCTTTCCCTGGCAATTGCCTTTAAAACAACGATAAACAATAAAAATGAGAAAAGTTCTGTCTTTTTCGGCCTTTTTGATTATTGGCCTTTTGCTATCACAATACTTGCCGTTATTGGCAGGTGAAGGATATGCTACCGTAAAAATTGTATCTAACATTCTTCTTTACATCTGCCTGAGTTTTATTATGATTAACGTAGGGCGTGAGTTTGAAGTTGATAAGACCCGTTGGCGAAGTTATGCCGGAGACTACTTCATTGCGATGGCTACTGCCGCCATGCCTTGGTTCCTGATTGCTATCTATTATGTATTTGTGCTTTTGCCGCCAGAATTCTGGAACAGTTGGGAGGCTTGGAAAGAGAATCTGCTGTTAAGCCGTTTCGCAGCTCCTACATCGGCCGGTATTCTTTTCACGATGCTCGCGGCTATCGGACTTAAATCAAGTTGGATTTATAAAAAGATTCAGGTCCTGGCAATTTTTGATGACCTCGATACCATTTTGTTAATGATTCCCCTGCAGATAATGATGATTGGTTTGCGCTGGCAGCTGATCGTGGTTGTCTTTATTGTCTTCTTATTGCTTTCATTGGGTTGGAAACAGTTGGGAAGGTATAACTGGCGTCAGGACTGGAAAGCGATAATGGGCTATTCGGTGCTTGTATTTGTTGCTACCCAAGCCGTTTACTATTTTAGCAAGCAGCTCTATGGCGAAGAGGGGAGTATTCACATCGAGGTGTTGTTACCGGCTTTCGTGCTGGGTATGATCATGAAACACAAAGAAATAGATACTCCTGTCGAGCATAAAGTTTCAACAGGGGTTTCGTTCCTGTTTATGTTCTTGGTAGGTATGAGCATGCCGCATTTCATTGGGGTGAACTTTGCCGAGACACATGCCGGAACCCATTCGGTGACAGGTTCGCAGGAAATGATGTCGTGGGGAATGATAGCACTTCACGTATTGATTGTTTCACTGCTTTCAAATATCGGTAAGCTGTTTCCTGTGTTCTTTTACCGGGATAGGAAGTTCAGCGAACGCCTGGCGCTTTCTATCGGTATGTTTACCCGTGGTGAAGTAGGAGCCGGAGTCATCTTTATTGCCCTCGGATACAACTTGGGTGGTCCTGCATTGGTTATTTCAGTGCTGACCATTGTATTGAATTTGATTCTGACCGGTATCTTTGTACTATGGGTGAAGAAGTTGGCATTGCGAAGCTATACAACTTAGCCGTGTCATAGAATTGCTTAAATCTAATATTATATATATCTATTATGACAGTTTTACGTTCGATGAAGGATTTCTCGTCGATGAATATTACGGCGAGTATTCTATTGTTTGTCACAGCGATTGCCGCTGCGGTAATCGCTAACTCTCCGGCAGCATCGGTATATCAGGAGTTTTTGTCGCATGAACTTCATTTTCGCATCGGAGGCTTTAATTTACTTTCGCATGCGGGACACAATCTGACGATGATTGAGTTCATTAATGACGGTCTGATGACGATTTTCTTTTTAATGGTCGGACTGGAGATTAAGCGAGAGTTACTGGTAGGCGAGCTTTCCTCGTTCCGTAAAGCTGCACTGCCATTCATTGCCGCATGTGGCGGAATGGTAGTGCCTGTTGTCATCTATTCCATGGTTTGTGCTCCGGGCACTGAAGGCGGGCAAGGACTGGCTATCCCTATGGCAACCGATATTGCCTTTTCTTTGGGAGTGCTCAGCCTGTTGGGCAAGCGTGTTCCGTTGAGTCTGAAAATCTTCCTTACAGCGTTTGCGGTAGTCGATGATATAGGCGGTATATTGGTGATTGCCATTTTCTACAGTTCACACGTGGCTTATGAATATTTGTTATGGGCGGCGCTGCTTTACGTTCTGTTATATTTTATAGGTAAGAAGGGAGCTACCAATAAGATTTTCTTTTTAGTTGTCGGTGTGGTTATCTGGTATCTTTTCCTGCAATCGGGTATCCATAGTACGATTTCCGGTGTTATTCTGGCCTTTGTCATTCCGGCCAAACCACAGTTGAACGTCGGTACATATATTGAGCGTATCCGACGCATTATCAGTACATTCCCCGAAATGGGAGCAAACAACATCGTACTGACCAATCAACAGATAGCCAAGCTGAAAGAGGTTGAGTCGGCTTCCGACCGTGTCATCAGTCCCCTTCAGTCGCTTGAGGATAACCTGCATGGTGCAGTGAATTATCTTGTCCTTCCGTTGTTCGCTTTTGTCAATGCAGGTGTGATGTTTAGTGGCGAAGGTGAAGTTATTGGCGGGGTTACCCTTGCGGTTGCTTTGGGATTATTGGCAGGCAAATTTCTGGGGATTTATTCTTTTACCTGGCTGGCTGTCAAAAGCGGTCTTACTCCGATGCCTTTGGGGATGAACTGGAAGAATATATCCGGAGTGGCGTTACTGGGTGGAATAGGCTTTACGGTATCGCTTTTCATCGCCAATCTTTCGTTCGGCTCCGCCCATCCTGTATTATTGAACCAGGCCAAACTCGGTGTTTTATCCGGTACGGTAATGGCGGGTATCTTGGGATACCTGGTTTTGCATTGGGCCTTACCCCAAAGAAGATAACTTTCACCTGTAATAAGGTCCGTTTTCTAATCTCCTGCTAAGATTAGGTAAATAATTTATGCTGTTAGTCGAATAACTAATAGTGTTAGTTGTTTGTTCTGAATGATTTATTGTTTTTGCGGTATCCCGAACCTTTTAATAGAAATCATGCGATATTCTGGAAGGAAGGTGCGATGTTGGCCCGCGAACTTCCGGAGTATTATGACGAACCCATTCTCTTTTTGATTACATCCCACGTTGCTGTCTTTAGGAAACTTTCTTCCATTTGTGACACCATACTCTTGAACTTGTTAAACGGAATGGCAAAAGACAAGAGATCGGGTTTCATACATTTGCGTGCAGAAGGGTCGAATGATCCCAATACTGCCCGATTGGTTCCGTCCAGTTGTTCCCGGTACGGATGATAGATAATAGAAGCACAGCCTGCACCAAAGGGAGCGATCACTGCATCAGGAGCTACATTGTCAAAACAAGCCAATGTGAACAGACCGGAGAGGATGTCGGCAGATACAAAAAAGATAACAACTTCCGGCATGTCTTCCGCTTCCAGCTTATCCCAACGTTTGAAGATCAGGTTTTCTCCCTTGACAGGAAGTACAGGCAACTGTGCCAGAGCGGCAGCTGCCAGCTCCGGAGTCTGCTTGTATCGTTCTCCCTCGCCCTGTTCATTGTGTGAAAGGAAACATTCGAATCCGGGAAACATCTTGTCCGTGAAGTTTGTGTACCGTTTTCCACCCCGACATCCCACAGAATCCGCCTGCATGCAGAGAGTTTTTCCACGCTGTACCTGGGTCAACTGTGCAATGATGCACCGATGTCCTTTCGGAGCTTCCACTATCGGGAGATTTTGTGTATCTGCCGAGTATTGGAATGTTATCGGAAGTCCGGCTTGTGGAAAATAAGTATTCCACAAAGTAATGAACTGATTTTTAAGTGTTATTTCCATGGCTGTATACTTCTTTGTTTTATCGGTCAGTCATCTTCTCCGCCATCGTCTATCGGTAATATTCTCCGGCTTTCCTCGTGGGGGAGTTCTTCGACCTGACGGAGTTTGCGTTCGATGGCGCGCGTACGTTTTCCCATCACTTCTTCCAACTGGTCACCTGCGCTTTGCAGATTCTTCTGGACCTTCTCAAGCAGTCCTCCGAATTTTCCGAATTCGGTTTTTACAGCTCCCAATACGGTCCATACCTCGCCTGTGCGTTTCTGTATGGCGAGTGTCCGGAATCCCATTTGCAAACTGTTCAGGATAGCTCCCAAAGTAGTCGGTCCGGTTACTACAATCTTGTAATCCTTTTGTAGCGTTTCAACTAAGCTTGTCCGGCGGATCACTTCTGCATAGATGCTTTCGAAGGGGAGAAACAAGATAGCGAAGTCCGTTGTAAACGGAGGATCGACATACTTGTCGTGGATATCCTTCGCCATTTTTTTGATGGTTGTCTCCAGTTGTCGTCCGCACGATTCCAGCAATGCGGCATCTCCGGCTTCGAAAGCATCGTAGTATTGTTCGTAAACATCTTTGGGGAATTTGGCGTCGATTGGCAGATAAACAGTGCTGTTGGCATCATCTTTTCCCGGAAGTTTGATGGCGAACTCCACAAATTCGGTTCCGCTTTTCTTGGTCTTGACATTCGCTTCATACTGTTCCGGACTCATCATCTGTTCCAGAAGTGCGCCTAGCTGGACCTCACCGAACGTTCCGCGCATTTTCACGTTACTCAGAACTTTCTTGAGGCCGCCTACGTCTTGTGCGAGCGACTTCATTTCGCCCAAGCCCTTTTGTACATTTTCAAGTTGCGAACGGACTATCTCGAAAGATTGTCCAATGCGTTCGTTGAGAGTCTTTTGTAATTTCTCTTCAACCATCACGCGCATGTCGTCCAGACGCTTCTCGGTGGACTGTATCAGCGTTTCCTGCTGGCGTGCCATTGCGTCGAACTTTTGGCGTTGCAGTTCTCCGGTGGTCATCATGTTCTTATGCATGGCATCTTGCAGCTGTTGCAAACCCTGATTCAGGGTTTGCGTCATTTCCATGCGTAACTCGCGAATACTGCGATTCAACTCTTCCCGGTTTTCCTGCATTTGTTGGCGCAATGCCCGTTGCATCTCTTCGCTTTGTGCGCGATTGTTGCGGGTAAGTGTCAATGCGAGCAGGGCAACCAGTAAGGCTGCAATAATCAAGAGGAGAGTCAGTTCCATTTAATAAGTCAATATTTCGTTTCCGGTTTCAGTGATCAGAATCATATTTTCCCATTGTGCAGACGGCAATCCGTCGTCTGTGCAGACTGTCCAGTCATCAGCAGAGTCGACAAAGACCTCATACGTTCCCATGTTGATCATCGGTTCGATGGTAAAAGTCATTCCCGGAAGAATCAACATACCGGTACCGCGGCGTCCGAAGTGCTCTACGTCGGGTTCCTCATGGAATTTGATTCCCACTCCATGTCCGCATAAGTCGCGTACCACACTATAACCATTCTTTTCGGCATGTTCCTGAATAGCCGCACCTACGTCACCTAAACGGGCCCAAGGCTGTGCGGCAGCTATGCCGATTTCCATACATTCTTTAGTGACCTGTACCAATCTCTGTTTTTCAGGGCTGACTTCGCCGATCATAAACATGCGTGATGCGTCAGAGAAATAACCATTGTAAATGGTAGAAACATCTACGTTGATAATATCTCCGCTTTTTAGAATTTCGGTTGAACTGGGGATTCCGTGGCACACTACATCGTTGATGCTGGTGCAGACGCTTTTGGGAAATCCTTCATAGTTTAGAGGAGCCGGAATAGCCCCATGGGATGTGGTGAAATCGTAGACCAAACGATCGATCTCTTCGGTGGACATTCCTTCACGAATATTTTCTGCAATGTGGTTCAGCAGAGCTGTGTTGATCTTTGCACTTTCACGGATACCTTCAATTTGTTCCGGTGTGCGCAATACCTTGCGTGGAGGAAGTTTATAACCTTGTTTTCTGTATTTCTGTATTTTATCTTCTATTTCATCCGGATAATTGGAAGGAGTAAACCGGACTCCTTTGATAAATTTTTTCATTTTACTATCTTGATTTTTTATTCGTAGTACAAATGTAGGGAATAAAAAGGGGAATGCGGTATTTTAGGAAAGATAATTTCGGGGAATCAGAGGTGAGGAAAAGTAATAAAGGCTAATTAGTCGTTTTGTCATTTTGTATTTTAATGCTGTTCAGATTTGATTCTTTAAGCTCCGTATCCACTCTTGCGGAAAAAAACGCTAAATAGGAGCATTAGGGCGATTCAAGATGATGCCGATTATACGGTTTTCTTGTAATATGGATCGTTTATCGTTTCTGTTTATATTATAGTGCTGTCTGTTTTAACGATTTTGCATGTATCTGCCATCTTCTTTCGGTTGCTTCTCTTAGTGCCAATAAATGGGAAAAGTGCTTTTATGCAGCCATATATCTCTTCTCTTGTCATGGAGTTAACAAAAGACTTGGACGAAGTTGACAAAAGACTTGAACGAAGTTAATAAAAGACTTGGAGGAAGTTAACAAAAGACCTAAACGATATTAATAAACGTCCGAGTGTTTTTGCATATTTATCTTCAGACAGCACTGAAACTGCATGTTATTTCTCTTTTTATTCATTTTGCTTTAAATAAAAGTTCTATCCGATAACTTTTGTATCTGAATAGAGTTAGCAATTTATCTGTAAATAAAGCAATCTGTAGTCAATTTCTTTTTTAAAGTTACTTTTTGAAATTCACAGTAAGCCACATGGAATACTTTCGATGCACATCGTATGGTTTTTGTTTGTCTGAAATGTTTTTATTTATCCTATTTCCTTTTTATTAGAAAACAATCCTTATATTTGTCCGTGTATTATTAATTTAATGACAAATGACACTTATGAAGACATTGAATTTTATGAAAACGCTATTCTTATTGGTAGCTATAGTAGGCCTAAGCTCTTGTGGTGACAAGTATTATTCAGATGATTATCTACGAAATAGCAATGCAAAGCTCTGTGGCAAAACCTGGGTGAATGATTCGGAGAAGAATGATGTAGACGAGTGGGTTCGGCATACATTGAAGTTTGATGATAACGGCCGGCTGGCAGAGACTTATGCCTATTATCATGTAAATGAAAGTCAGCCTTACCGCACGGAGACCAATAATCTGACCTGGTCGTGGATAGACGATACGATGGAAGGTATTGTTTTTGACTATGGAGTGAACGGGGTGACTTATTTCGATAACGTGTGGGTACGTGAGCATAATATGTCCGGGAAGCTGAACGGAAAGGTAGTTGTATTTGTCGATTCAAAATATAACAGAAACTAATTAGAGAAGGAGATAGGAAGAAATGAAAGGTTATTGGAAGATTTTACTGATACTGATGCTCGCTGTCGGGTTCGCGTCTTGCGAGGACGATCAGGGAGAGATTGAATATGTCATTACCGGGCGGGCATGGACCGGCGATGTAGGGATGAATGCCCATAATGGTGAACCCCTGTTCAGTACCTTTGAGTTCGGGAACGACGGTTTTGGAGTGGAGACCCAGTTCTATGCTTCAGACGGTCTTTTGTATGATCAGTTTCGCTTTCAGTGGTATTGGGAAGATTCTTATAATCGTAATTTAGTATTGAATTACGGTAAGAACGGTATCTCTTATATGGACGACGTAAGGATATACGGAGATCGGATAACCGGTGCCTTTTATCTTTCGGACGATGCTCGGGGATTTAACTTTGAATTAAGGATGGAATAAACTTATATCCGGCAAATATTAAATGAAGGTGTTTCATAACTCACCACAGATTACACAGATTTACACAGAACGATTTTTAATTTACTGATAACCAATACTGTTTATCTGTGTAAATCTGTGTAATCTGTGGTGAATACGAGTTTTGATACATCCCTATTTATATTATTTCTTCAGAAATAGCTTCTTGAATGTAGGAGGGTAAGGGGTTTCAAACTCCATTAGCTGATCTGTCACCGGATGATAGAAACAAAGTTTGAAAGCATGCAAAGCCAGGCGCCCGAGAGGATTGGGCCCACCGTCTATCCCATAACGTCCGTCTCCGATCAGAGGATGCCCCAGATCCTGCATGTGTACACGTATCTGATTCTTACGTCCGGTTTCCAATCGCAATTCTACCAGCGAGTAGCCATTGGCACGTTTGATGGTGCGATAGTGGGTGATCGATTTGGAACCGCCATCATCATAGCTGCTTGAGCTGACGTACAAGGTACGGTCTGTCAGCCAGGACACTACCGTGTCGCTGTCTTTCTCCATCTCGCCGGTAACCACCGCTACATAGCGACGGTCCGTCACGATGTCGTGCCAATGGTCACGCAACGTGTATTGTGTCTTTTCGTCTTTGGCAAACATCATTAATCCCGAAGTATCCCGGTCCAGGCGATGAACCACGTAGATGCGGTTTCCGCGTCCCGAACGACCTACATATTCGCTTAAAATATGCTGGGCAGTACGTTCTTTCTGCCGCTCTGTGCCAACGGAAAGCAATCCTTCCTTTTTCTCCACTACGATGATATAGGCGTCCTCGTAGACTATCTTCAGTAGCGGATGGCGGAATTCTTTCTTGTTCTTGTCCTTGCTGATAAGCACCTTCATGCCCGGTTGCAGAGGAAAGTTGAATTGTGTTGTGATCACATTGTCGACCAGCACGATTCGTTTGCTCAACAGAGACTTTAGCTTGGTACGGCTGGCATCGGGCATTTTGGCCGCAAGGAAATCCATTAATTCCATCGGTTCTTTCACCAGATAGCCGGTATATTGTGCACGGGCCTTCTCGGCCGGAGTTCGTTTGATTCTCTTCATATTCATTTTTTTATTTAAGTTCAAGCAGCACTACGTTTTCCACGTGATGGGTGTGGGGGAACATATCTACCGGTTGCACTGCTTTCACACGATATTTGACATCCAGCAACTGGAGGTCACGCGCTTGTGTAGCCGGATTACAACTAACATATACGATCCGTTTGGGTTCGGCAAATAAGATTACGTCTACCACATCCTGATGCATTCCCGCCCGGGGAGGGTCGGTGATGATTACATCCGGACGCCCGTACTGATTGATGAAATCCTGTGTCAGGATATCTTTCATGTCTCCGGCAAAGAACAGGGTGTTCTCTATTCCATTGATCTCGGCATTCACTTTTGCATCTTCTATGGCTTCGGGAACATATTCGATGCCGATCACTTTTCGTGCCTGGCGTGACACAAAGTTGGCGATGGTTCCGGTACCCGTATAGAGGTCATATACCAGTTCGTCACCTGTCAGTCCGGCAAAGTCGCGTGCCACCTTATAAAGATTGTATGCCTGTTCCGAGTTGGTCTGATAGAACGATTTCGGTCCCACCTTGAAACGAAGTCCCTCCATCTCCTCGAAGATGTGATCATTGCCACGGAATACGTGTACATCGAGGTCATTGATCGTGTCGTTACATTTATTATTAATAATGTATAGGAGAGAGGTTATTTCCGGGAATTGGTCGGCAACATATTGCAATAACTGCTTGAAGAGATCCATTTCATGCTCTTCCGTTATCTTGCAAATCAGAATCACCATCAGTTCGCCGGTACTCGAGGTACGTACAATCATGTTGCGGAGCATTCCTTCCTGCGAACGGAGATTGATGAAAGAGTAGTTGTGCTCGTAGGCGTAATCGCGGATCGTATTGCGGATACGGTTAGAGATATCATCCTGCAACCAGCACTTTTCGATGGCGAGCACCTTGTCGAATGCTCCCGGAATGTGGAATCCTACTGCGTTCATCTGGTCATATTTGACGTCCTGTTTCACTTCTTCCGCTGTCAGCCAGCGTTTGTTCGAGAAGGTGAACTCCAGTTTGTTCCGGTAAAACTCTGTTTTAGCAGATCCCAGGATAGGAGAGATTTCCGGCAATTCGATCTTTCCGATACGGCGGAGGTTGTCTTCCACCTGTTTCTGTTTGTATTTGATTTGTTCTGCGTAGGGCAATACCTGCCATTTACACCCGCCGCATACGCCATAGTGCTGGCAAAAAGGAACGGCACGTACCGGTGAGAGTTCGTGAAACTTCACCGCTTCAGCTTCGGCGTATTTATTCTTTTTTCTTTTTACTTGCAAATCTACCACGTCGCCCGGCACTACGTAAGGTACAAAAACGACCAGGTCATCTACTTTTGCGATGGCTTTTCCTTCGGCAGCCACATCCGTTATTGTCACCTTCTCCAGCAGAGGAAGTTCTTTTTTCTTTCTAGCCACAGTACTCCTTGAATTATATTAAAATGATTTCTTTGAGTATAAAGCGTGAATCTATTAAATCACCATTCTACGCCATATTAATAAAATCTTTCGCAAAAGTAGGTATTTTTTTTCGTATTTCTCTATATGAAGTGAAATAATGCAGATTGCAATGTCGAAATTGCATTTTGATAGAAAGTTTTTCATATAAAAGTTTTCTGGTTTGCGAAATATCCTTAGATTTGCGAACAGAAAAGAATCACAACTAATAACTTTAAAATCGTATTATGGACAAAAAAAGAGTTTATACCTTTGGTAATGGACTGGCAGAAGGAAAGGCCGGTATGCGAAACTTACTTGGGGGCAAAGGTGCGAACCTTGCCGAAATGAATCTGATCGGTGTCCCCGTACCTCCGGGCTTCACAATTACAACTGACGTTTGTACCGAATATTACGAGATGGGACAGGAAAAGGTCGTATCTCTCCTGAAAGAAGAAGTAGAAAAAGCTATTGCAAATATTGAGAACCTGATGCGTTCAAAATTTGGTGACGTAGAGAATCCGTTGCTGGTTTCTGTGCGTTCGGGTGCACGTGCATCCATGCCGGGTATGATGGATACGATCCTGAATCTGGGTTTGAATGATGAAGTGGTTGAAGGTCTGACCCGTAAGACCGGAAACGCTCGTTTTGCATGGGATTCTTACCGCCGTTTCGTACAGATGTACGGTGACGTAGTATTGGGTATGAAACCTGTTAACAAAGAAGACCAGGATCCGTTTGAGGCAATCATTGAAGAAGTGAAACATGCCAAAGGCGTGAAGCTGGACAACGAGCTCGAGGTGGAAGATCTCAAGGAACTCGTGAAGAAATTTAAAGCTGCCGTAAAGGCACAAACAGGCAAGGACTTCCCGACTTGTGCATACGAACAGCTTTGGGGAGCTATCTGCGCCGTGTTCAATTCATGGATGAACGAACGTGCCATCCTGTACCGTAAGATGGAAGGAATTCCCGATGAATGGGGTACTGCCGTAAGTGTTCAGGCAATGGTGTTCGGTAACATGGGCGATACTTCCGCAACAGGTGTATGCTTCTCCCGTGATGCCGCTACGGGCGAGGACCTCTTCAATGGTGAATATCTGATCAATGCACAAGGTGAAGACGTGGTGGCGGGTATCCGTACTCCGCAGCAGATCACTAAGATCGGTTCCCAGCGTTGGGCTCAGCTTGCCGGTGTGAGCGAAGAGGAACGTGCATCAAAATATCCTTCTATGGAAGAGGCTATGCCGGAGATCTACAAGCAGTTGGATGAATTGCAGACCAAGCTTGAAAATCACTACAAAGACATGCAGGATATGGAGTTCACCGTTCAGGAAGGCAAACTTTGGTTCCTTCAGACACGTAACGGTAAACGTACCGGTGCTGCCATGGTAAAAATCGCCATGGATCTGTTCCGCCAGGGCATGATTGACGAAAAGACCGCGCTGATGCGTGTAGAACCCAATAAACTGGATGAATTACTTCACCCGGTATTCGATAAGTCTGCTTTGAAACAGGCTAAAGTGCTGACTCGCGGTTTGCCGGCTTCTCCGGGTGCTGCTACCGGTCAGATCGTATTCTTTGCTGACGATGCAGCCGAATGGCATGCTGCCGGAAAACGCGTTGTGATGGTTCGTATCGAGACTTCACCCGAAGATTTGGCCGGTATGGCAGTTGCCGAAGGTATCCTGACCGCCCGTGGAGGTATGACCTCACATGCAGCCGTGGTTGCCCGTGGTATGGGTAAATGCTGTGTTTCGGGAGCCGGTGCATTGAATATCGACTACAAGGCCCGTACAGTGGAAGTGGATGGTGTATTGCTGAAAGAGGGAGATTTCATCTCCTTGAACGGTAGTACCGGTGAGGTTTATCAGGGTAAAGTAGAAACGAAAGCAGCCGAACTGTCTGGCGACTTTGCCGATCTGATGAAGTTGGCTGATAAATATACCCGTCTGCAGGTTCGCACCAATGCCGACACTCCGCATGATGCCGAAGTTGCCCGTAATTTCGGTGCGGTAGGTATCGGTCTTTGCCGTACGGAACACATGTTCTTCGAAGGTGAAAAGATCAAAGCCATGCGTGAGATGATTCTGGCAGAAAATGCTGAGGGACGCCGCAAAGCTCTTGCCAAGATCTTGCCATATCAGCAAGCCGACTTCAAGGGAATCTTCAAGGCAATGGCCGGTTGTCCGGTGACTGTACGTCTGCTCGATCCTCCTTTGCATGAATTTGTTCCTCACGATCTGAAAGGACAGCAGGAGATGGCCGATACAATGGGAGTAAGCCTGCAATATATCCAGCAGCGTGTCGAATCGCTCTGCGAACACAACCCGATGTTGGGTCACCGTGGTTGCCGTTTGGGAAATACGTATCCCGAAATCACACAGATGCAGACTCGTGCCATTCTGGGTGCCGCTCTTGAACTGAAGAAAGAAGGAATAGAGACACATCCCGAAATTATGGTGCCGCTGACAGGTATTCTTTACGAGTTCCAACAGCAGGAAAGTGTGATTCGTGCCGAAGCAGACAAGCTCTTTGAAGAGGTGGGAGACCGCATCGACTTCAAAGTCGGAACCATGATCGAAATTCCCCGTGCAGCTCTGACTGCCGACCGTATCGCTTCGTCTGCCGAGTTCTTCTCGTTCGGAACCAACGACTTGACTCAGATGACTTTCGGTTACTCTCGTGACGATATAGCTTCTTTCCTTCCGGTTTATCTGGAGAAGAAGATTCTGAAAGTAGACCCGTTCCAGGTACTCGACCAAAATGGTGTAGGCCAGTTGGTACGTATGGCAACCGAAAAAGGCCGTGCCATCCGTCCGGACCTGAAGTGCGGTATCTGTGGTGAACATGGCGGTGAGCCTTCATCTGTTAAGTTCTGCCATAAAGTAGGTTTGAATTACGTTAGCTGTTCTCCGTTCCGTGTGCCTATCGCACGTCTGGCAGCGGCGCAGGCAGCCATCGAAGAATAACTTTAGATTAACTGGTTTGTGCGAGGCTACTCCAAGAGGGTAGCCTCGCCTTTTTGTATATATCTGTATGGTGCAGACAGAGCCTACAGGAGAGAAAAGCCGGCGGAAACCTAAAATGTAGAGTAAATATTTGTATAATTCAAATAAAAATATTTCCTTTATCTTATGAAACCTTACTTATTATATTTTTAACAAACTAAAATTACAGAATTATGAAAAGAAATCTTGTGTTTGTATTGTTTGCCCTCGTTTCGGTTGTGGGCTTTTCTCAAGTGAGCTGGAATGCCAAGGTGGGAATGAATATCAGTAACTTTACCGGTGATTTTGACATGAATGCCAAAGTAGGATTCAAGATAGGCGGTGGCATGGAGTATGGATTTAATGAAATCTGGTCGTTGCAACCCTCTTTGTTTGTATCTTCCAAAGGTGCCAAGAAGGACGAACTGAGTGTGAATGCTGTTTATCTGGAACTGCCGGTTATGGCTGCTGCGCGTTTCAAAGTAGCCGATAATACTAATATCGTGTTGAGTGCAGGTCCTTATTTTGCTTGCGGCATCGCGGGTAATTCCAAAGTAGATCTGGGCAAAGGGCGCTTGGAAGTCGATACCTTTGGTGACGACGGTCTGCTGAAACGTGGCGATGTAGGTCTTGGTATCGGTGTTGCCGCGGAGTTTGGCAAGATTATCGCAGGGCTTGACGGTCAGTTCGGGTTTGTCGATGTCATGGACAACGTAAATGGTAAGAATCTGAATCTTTCTATTAGCGTAGGTTATAAGTTCTGAGGGAAACCGGTAAATATTTAAATAGAAAAGCCGCTGTAAATCAATTACAAGCGGCTTTTTTCATTTTGTTCTCCGGTGAATAATGATCGAAATAGTTGTTTAATTAATGAATATGATATACTTTTGCGCCCCGAAACAAAAGTGAAATTATTCTTTTGTTTGTTTTCAAAATAGGTGTATTTAATTAAAACTACTAAGAAGATGAAAAAGATTGTATTGTTTTTATTTGTTGCTATTGCAACTTTATCTGTTAAGGCACAAGACCTTTACATGGGAGGTACCGTAGGTTTGTGGCGTAATGATGATGCCAATACCACTTCCTTTAAACTGGCTCCGGAGATCGGATACAACCTGAGCGAACAATGGGCATTGGGCGTTGAGCTTCAGTTCAACCATGAATACAAGGAGCATATCTCGACAAACACATTTGCCATTGCTCCTTACGCACGTTTTTCTTATTATGAAAACAAGATCGTACGTCTGTTTGTCGATGGCGGATTTGGTTTTGCTACCACTAAGGTGAAAGATGGCGGTGATGCTGTAAACGGTTTCGAGATCGGTCTGAAACCGGGTATCGCTATCAAGTTGAACCAGCATTTCAGCCTGGTTGCCAAATGTGGCTTCCTGGGATATAAGGACGATTATATGGGTAACGGTTTTGGCTTTAGCGCAAGCAGTGAAGACCTTACATTCGGATTCCATTACGAATTTTAATCAAATAGGTTTCAACGAAATAGGGTGACCTCCGCAAGGAGAATCACCCTATTTTATTTTGTCTGTTGTCGTTTCGTTCAGTCCGCCATTCTTTTCAGCTTCTTGAAGTGTTCTATCACTGCCAGGTAATCCTGGTCGGAGCAAGCGTCGAATTTGCCCCATAAATCTCCTAAAACTACTGCACCTCCGAATCCGAAATCTTTCACTTCCAGTATGTTATCCGGCGTAATACCTCCCAATGCCATCACCTTGTTGTCAATGATCTTGTCTTTGGCTGCCAGGCGCAGTTCTTCGGCTGTATAGGGTGAGTTATATCCCTCTTTCGAGATACTGTCATAAACCGGGCTCATGAATACATAATCATAAAAGTGCTTTTTATTCTTCACTTCCTCCACCGAGTGACACGAACAACTGATATGTCCCGAATAGTCATGCGGTTCTTTGGGATTTCGTGCATTCAGATGAATTCCCATCAGGTTGAATTCTTCTTTCAGATAGAAGTGTTCGTGCGTGACAATCCGTTTGTGGTATTTCTCCGGAATCAGTGTCAACAGGCGCTCTGAATACATAGCCGGTGTTTCCGGTTTTCTGAGATGCAGAATATCCAGTCCCTCTTCAAAAAGAGCAGTGATAATCTTATCTTCTTCTACAAAGAAAGTAGGCGTCGTTACTACGATAAGTTTCATTTCTTTTGTTAAACTGTTAAGTTTAGCAAAGTTACTAATTAACTTACTCAGAAACCAACCTTTATAGTGAAAATATGTTAGATTGCAATGTCCGCAAGTCAATTGTCCATAGTTTGCCTGCCAGGACCTCTCCGAATCCACAAATGATTTTGAGAACTTCGCATGCTTCCACACTGCCCGTTACTGCCGGTGTCACTCCGACCACCCCCTTGGGAGGAGGAGGCATGTGTAACATTCCTTCTTCGTCCGGGTAGAGGTCACGATAAGTTTTCCGTTGAGTTCCTTCTCCGTAGTTGAAGACGGACACTTGTCCTTCAAATCCGCAGATAGCACCGTATACATACGGTTTCCCGAGCTCCGAACAGACATCGCTGAGCAGATACCGGGTTGCAAAGTTATCGCAACCGTCCACGATGATGTCATACTGGCCTATCAGATCACGTGCATTTTCTTTACTTAGCCTTCCCGGACAGGCATTCACTTTTATCTCCCTGTTGAGGGCGCTGATCCGCATGGAGGCACAGATAGCCTTCAGGTCGCCCACTTCCTCCTCCGTGTAGAGTATCTGCCTCTGCAGATTGCTGAGGCTCACTTCGTCGTCATCTGCCAACCCGATGGTACCCACTCCAGCGCCGGCCAGATAGAGGGCGATGGGAGAACCGAGTCCTCCCACGCCTACAATCAGTACTTTGGCAGCTTTTAGCTTTAGCTGTCCTGCTTCTCCTATTTCCGGAAGCATGGTTTGTCTGCTGTATCTTTCCATAAATTCCCTTTTATTTCAGTTATCAGCATTGGGGTAGCGTCAGCGCCGTGTCCCAGTCTTTGTATACCGGTATCCGCCCCAGCGACCGTAGTGCTGCATCCACCTCCACGGCTTTCCGCTCGTCGCTTACGTGAAACTGTTCCAGTGCTTGCGGATAGGTAAAGTATCCTCCCGGTTCCGTTTTGCTTTCCGCACTCATGGTGGTCACTCCGAGCGTAGCCATGTGGTTACGGAAGGCTGCGCTTTCGCGGGTAGAGTAGGAGATGTCTACATCATGGTCGAAGATACGCATCGCAAAAGTCACTTGTGCCAACTCACGGTCGTTCATCACCACATTGGGCTGGAAGCCTCCGTTTTCCGACGGGCGCATGCGGGGGAAGTTGACACTATATTTCGTTTTCCAATAATGCTTCTGCAAGTAGCGGAGATGATAGGCCATCATGGTGATATCCGTTCTCCATTCCTCCAGTCCGATCAGTACGCCCATTCCTATCTTGTGTACTCCGGCCTGTCCCATGCGGTCGAATCCGTTGACCCTCCATTCGAATTTAGACTTCATGCCGCGGGGGTGGTAGATGTTGTAATTGGCTTTGTTATATGTCTCCTGAAAGCAGATGACCCCGTTCAGACCTGCATGTGTAAGTCGTTCATATTCTTCTGCTTTAAGTGGCATTACCTCAATCTGAAGGTTAGCAAAGTAGGGCTTTGCCAGCAAGAGGGCACGTTCGATGTAGTCCACTCCGGCTTTGGCAGGATTCTCTCCTGTCACCAGCAACAGATTCTCAAAGGGGGCCAGCTTCTTGATCGCCTTGTACTCGTTCACCATCTCTTCTTCCGTAAGGATGGTGCGCTTCATCGGGTTGTTGTGGTTAAAGCCGCAGTATACACACGAGTTTGTACAAGAATTTGTAATATAGAGAGGCACGAACATCGAGATTGTTTTTCCGAAGCGTTCCATCGTATACTTCCGGCTGAGACGTGCCATCGTCTCCAGATATGGAGCGGCAGCCGGCGAAATCAATGCCATAAAATCATTTACATCGCAGTGTTCCTTCGACAATGCGCGGCGCACATCAGCGTCAGTTTTGGAATAGATGGCTTTAGTCGTCTCTTCCCAGGAAATCTTTTCTAATTCATCTGAAAACATTTTATTTTTTCTTTTTATTCTTCTGGTTAATCTTCTTCAATGTGTTCCGTACAGCCGATTTTACGGCGGTCGAATACATTTCCGTCTCTGTACTCTCCAGTATGGTACGCAGCTCATACAGCAACTCCGGCTCGGGCTCGCACAGGCGGTAAGCCATTCGGATGGCGAGCGATTGCACGCCGATACTCTCTTGGGGCGACAGCATGGCGTCCAGGCAGAAGTTGAGCAGAGCCACGGAAGGCACCTTCGTTGCGGGTGCATGGTAGAGTATGGAAAGAAGCAGTCGTTTCGAACCATCGTGCCCGCAGGACATCAACCTTCCGGTCAGCTCTTCCCTGAAAGGGATCAGCCACTCCGGCTTCTGCCTGCACAGTTTGTCGCATATCCATAAGGCCCGCCAGGACACCAATAATTTATCGTCCGACGTCAGCCGGTAAATGTTGTCGAAGTTCTCCGGTCGATCCAGGATTTCTTTTACAATCCGGTCCGTCTCCAGTTGGGAGATAGGCACATCGAGTGCTTTCCGGTATTCCGCTGTCCTTTCCGTTACGGTCATCCTATTTTTGTTTTTGAGTTTTCTTCAGATCGCGGCTCAGTCGCATCGCGCAGAAATTCGGTCCGCACATGGTGCAATACTCTCCGTCGGTATGCCGTCCGGCATGGAAGTAAGAGAATGCACGTTCCGGATCGAGCGACAGGTCGAACTGGTCTTTCCACCGGAATTCGTACCGGGCTTTGCTCAGTGCGTTGTCGCGTACCTGTGCCCCCGGGTGTCCTTTGGCCAGATCGGCCGCATGGGCGGCTATTTTATAAGTGATTACTCCCACGCGTACATCTTCTTTATCGGGCAGGGCGAGGTGCTCTTTAGGGGTCACATAGCATAGCATGGCTGTTCCCAGCCATCCTATTTGTGCCGCTCCGATAGCCGAAGTGATGTGGTCGTATCCCGGAGCGATGTCCGTCACCAGCGGGCCGAGCGTATAGAACGGGGCATTGTGGCATTTTTCAATCTGGCGTTCCATGTTTTCGCGTATCTTGTGCATCGGCACATGTCCCGGTCCTTCGATAAATGCCTGTACGTTTTTCTCCCAGGCGCGCACCACCAGTTCGCCCATTGTGTCGAGCTCGGCAAATTGCGCTTCATCATTGGCGTCGTGGGTCGATCCGGGCCGTAGGCCGTCGCCGAGCGATACTGCGACATCGTATTGTGCCAGGATGTCGCAGATGTCATCGAAGTGTTCGTAAAGGAAGCTTTCCCGGTCGTGCACCAGACACCATTTGCTCATGATACTTCCGCCTCGGGATACGATGCCGCAGAGGCGTTTTTCCGCCAGGTGCACATTATGCCGGCGGATGCCCGCATGGATGGTGAAGTAGTCCACTCCCTGCTCACACTGCTCGATCAGCGTGTCGCGATACAGTTCCCAGGTCAGGTCCTCTACCTTTCCGTTTACCTTTTCCAGAGCCTGGTAGATAGGTACGGTCCCCACCGGAACGGGACAGTTGCGGATGATCCATTCCCGCGTTTCGTGTATGTTCTCTCCGGTCGAAAGATCCATCAATGTGTCTCCTCCCCATTTACAGCTCCACATTGCTTTCTCCACCTCTTTGTCTATGCTCGAGGTAGTGGCGGAGTTGCCGATGTTGGTATTGATTTTCACCAGGAAGTTGCGGCCTATAATCATAGGTTCGGCTTCAGGATGGTTGATGTTGGCAGGCAGCACCGCCCGTCCTTCGGCTATTTCCTGACGTACGAATTCGGGTGTGATATGGGTCTCGATGCCCAGTTCTTCGCAGTTCATATTCTCACGGATAGCCACATATTCCATTTCGGGAGTGACAATGCCCTGTTTGGCATACGCCATCTGGGTGATATGCCGGCCGGCCTTGGCCCGGTAGGGCAGTGCGATATGTTCAAAACGGAGGTGGTCGAGGCTCCCGTCATCCCGCCGCATGCGTCCGTATTCCGAACTGATCTCGGGCAATTGTTCCACGTCTCCTCTGTTCAGTATCCATTCTTCACGCAGGCGCGGGAGGCCTTTTTTCAGGTCGATTTCTATGTCGGGGTCACTGAAAGGACCGCTGGTATCGTAGATGTACACATGCGGATTGGGAGTGATCACCTTCGTTTCTCCTTCGAAAGTTGTGCTGGGCACTTGCTCTACTTTTCGCATACCTACACGGATTTCGGGGAATAGCTTGCCGGACAGATATACCTTCTCAGAGCGGGGAAATTTTATTCTTTGTTCCATACATTCGTTATTAGGATCTCTCAGCCCCGTATTCTTTTCCCGAAGAGTGATCGACGGGAGAGGGGCCGGAGGCGAGGTTATTGTTTTATTCGTTTAAAAATGCCGTCAGTGGTGAGCTTGCTTCCGCCACGAACCCTATGGCCTGCATACCCAGTCCGGCCTCGTATGCCGTCCGTCCGGCTTCTACTGCCTGCTTGAAGGCTTTTGCCATTTCTATCGGGTTGCCGGCTACCGCGATAGCTGTGTTTACCAGGCATGCCGATGCACCCATTTCCATAGCCTCCGCCGCATGGCTCGGTGCTCCGATTCCGGCGTCCACCACTACCGGGATTCCTGCCTGTTCGATAATGATTTGCAGAAACTCCTTGGTTTGCAGTCCTTTATTGGTTCCGATAGGTGCTCCCAGCGGCATTACCGTGGCGGCTCCCGCTTCTTCCAGTTGTTTGCAGAGCACCGGATCTGCCTGGCAATAGGGGAGCACGACGAATCCGAGTTTCACCAGTTCTTCAGTCGCTTTCAGGGTCTCCACCGAGTCGGGCAGCAGATAGCGCGGGTCGGGATGAATCTCCAGTTTCAGCCAGTTGGTTCCGAAAGCCTCGCGTGCCATTTGTGCGGCAAACACCGCTTCCTCCGCGTTGCGTACGCCCGATGTGTTGGGAAGCAACTGAATGTGCGGATGTACAATATGTTTCAGCATGTCGTCTTCTGTGCTCTCCATGTCGACACGTTTCATGGCCACTGTCACCATTTCGGTGCCCGATGCCAGTATCGACTGTTCCATCCATTCGTTTGAGCTGAATTTACCTGTTCCCAGGAAGAGGCGGGAGTTGAATTCACGTCCCGCAATGATTAACTTTTCCATTTCTGATCTTGTTTTGAGTTCATTTCACCACAGGGTAACACGGAGTCTCACAGAGTTTTAAATTTCTTGTTTATGGAGTATTAAGAGAAAACCATCTCTGTGGAACTCTGTGTTACTCTGTGGTGAGTTTGATTCATTTCCTTATATGTTTAGAATTCTTTTTGTTTCTTCTACCGGGTCCGGTGCTTGCAGGATTGCTCCGGAGAGGGCGATGCCATTCACCCCCGTTTCCATAATGGCCGGAATGTCTTCCGCCACGATCCCTCCGATGGCTACTACCGGTATCCGGATACCGGCCTCGTTCATCTGTGCCAGTATGGAGGTGTAGCCTTCGAGTCCCAGTACCGGGCTCAGATTTTTCTTAGTGGTGGTAAACCGGAAAGGGCCTATGCCCAGATAGTCGGCTCCGGCGGCATGATGCAGCTTTACGTCTTCAAAGGTGTTGGCCGTTCCGCCAATGATGAATGCTTCACCCAGTATCTGCCGGGCTTCGCCGATGGGCATGTCTTTTTTGCCCAGGTGCACCCCGTCCACTTCCAGCTTTTTGGCCAGCTCTACGTGGTCGTCGAGAATCAGGATCGCTTCTTTAGCTTTACAGAGAGGCTTCAGTTGCAGTGCCACTGCCTCCACCTCTTCCGGCGATGCCTCTTTCATGCGCAGTTGGATCCATTTACAGCCCCCTTCGAGAGCCATGCGCGCCGATTCCAGATAGGAGTAATTCTCTGTTTGATGGGTGATAAATTGTAGGCTTAACATAGGCTATCCTCCGCAGGCTGCTTTAATCACAATCAGGTTATCATTCTCTTGCAGCCCGAATCCGTCCCATTGCGGACGCGGTATCATTCGGTTGTTGACGGCGATGGCTACACCGTTTTCGGGAAGTTGCAGTTGTGTGGCAAGCTGGGCCAGTGTGCTTGCGGTTGTTTCCACTTCTTTGTTGTTCACTTGTACTTTCATATTCGTATAGGTGTGTTTGGGGATAAATGAAAGTAAATACAAAGAGGGGTGCGTGCGGGAAAAAGAAAAAACGGAAGAAATACACAATCCCTTCGGCAGTACTAACTGCATCAGGTTCTTAGGGTATAATCTCAGCCACCGGGTGGCACCCCTTTGTCTTTACGGAGGCAAAGTAAGTGAAAAAGAAAATAAGAAGAAAGTAAATCGGGGATTATTTCATCGCGGAGTCATGCGGAATTTGTTTTCGCCCTTTCTCAAAACTCACCATAAAAAACACAGAGTAACACAGAGGCGATTTTAAGTTGTTGATTATTAACAAAAAAAAGCTCTGTGATACTCAGTGTTACTCCGTGGTGAAAAGAGTTAGGTTACAGCCGTTTTTCTACGACATCCCAGTCGATGATCTCCCACAGTTTGTTTACGTGGTCGGCACGACGGTTCTGATAGTCGAGGTAGTAAGCATGTTCCCATACGTCAAATCCCAGTAACGGTTTCAGTCCCGCGCGTACCGGATTGCTTCCGTTGGGCTCTTTGGTGATGTGCAGCTTTCCGTCTTTGTCAACGGACAGCCAGGCCCATCCCGAACCGAACAATCCTACAGAAGCTGCGTTGAACTCTTTCTTGAAGTTTTCAAAGCTGCCGAAGTCGCGTTTGATGGCTTCTCCCAACTTGCCTGCCGGTTCGTTCTTTGCCGGTTTCGGCGCAAATTGCAGGAAGTACAGAGTATGGTTCAGCACCTGTCCGGCATTATTGAAGATAGCTCCGTCGGGAGCCGAGGCTACGATGGCTTCTACTGTTTTTCCTTCATATTCGGTGCCCGGAACCAGGCTATTGAGATTGTTTACATATGTTTGAAGATGTTTACCATAATGGTAATCGATGGTTTGCTGACTGATTACAGGTTCCAGCGCATTGTTTGCGTACGGAAGTTTAGGCATTTCGTAAGTCATGGTCGTAAATATTAAAGACATTAATAATGTATTCATAAATTCAAATCTTTTATTTCATTTCTCTGAATATATAACAGGATATAGGGCCCAAATGTTCGGAGTTGTCCAAACTTTCCTCTATCTTTGCCCGTGAATAGAGATTTAACAGATAAATTTTATGCCCGACTATATCGAAGAACTTAATGAAAGCCAGCGTGCGGCGGTGCTCTACGGTGATGGCCCTTCGCTGGTCATTGCCGGTGCCGGTTCCGGAAAGACGCGTGTGCTCACTTATAAGATAGCCTATCTGCTCGAGAACGGTTACAATCCCTGGAATATCCTGGCACTGACTTTCACCAACAAAGCTGCCCGTGAAATGAAGGAGCGTATTGCCCGGCAGGTGGGTGAGCAGCGTGCACGATTCCTTTGGATGGGTACGTTCCATTCGGTTTTTTCCCGTATTCTTCGTGCCGAGGCGTCCCATATCGGCTTTACGTCGCAGTTCACCATCTACGATTCGGCGGACAGCAAGAGCCTGATTCGTTCCATCATCAAAGAGATGGGGCTTGACGAGAAGATCTATAAGCCCGGCAGTGTGCAGGCACGCATCTCCAATGCGAAGAACCACCTGGTGTCTCCTTCGGGATACGCAGCCAACAAGGAGGCGTACGAGGGCGATCTTGCCGCAAAGATGCCTGCCATACGGGATATCTACAGCCGCTACTGGGAGCGTTGCCGGCAGGCCGGAGCAATGGATTTCGACGATCTGCTGGTCTATACCTATATCCTTTTCCGCGACTTTCCCGACGTGCTGGCACGCTATCGTGAGCAGTTCCGCTATGTGCTTGTCGACGAGTATCAAGACACCAACTATGCACAGCACAGCATCGTGCTGCAATTGACAAAGGAGAATCAGCGTGTATGCGTGGTGGGCGACGACGCGCAGAGCATCTACTCCTTCAGGGGAGCGGACATTGACAATATTTTGTATTTCACCAAGATATATCCCGATACCAAAGTCTTCAAGTTGGAGCAGAACTACCGTTCCACCCAGACCATTGTCCGTGCGGCCAACAGCCTGATCAAAAAGAACGAACGGCAGATTCCCAAAGAGGTGTTCTCCGAGAAGGAACGGGGTGAGGCTATCGGGGTCTTTCAGGCTTACAGTGATGTGGAAGAAGGCGACATTGTGACCAATAAAATAGCGCAACTGCGTCGCGAGCACGATTATGAATACTCCGACTTCGCCATCCTTTATCGTACCAATGCCCAGAGCCGTGTCTTCGAAGAGGCTTTGCGCAAACGGGGCATGCCTTATAAGATTTACGGCGGCCTCTCTTTCTATCAGCGCAAGGAGATCAAAGATATCATAGCCTACTTCCGCCTGGTGGTCAACCCCAATGACGAAGAGGCGTTCAAGCGGATTATCAATTATCCGGCACGCGGCATCGGCGATACCACGGTGGGCAAGATTATTACTGCCGCCACCGATAACAATGTCAGCCTCTGGACCGCACTCTGCGAACCCATTACGTACGGGCTTTCCATCAATAAAGGCACACATACCAAATTGCAGGATTTTCGTGCGCTGATCGAGCAGTTTATGGCAGATGTGACCGTAAAGAATGCTTATGAAATAGGTACGGAAATCATCCGTCAGTCCGGCATCATCAATGAAGTCTGCCAGGACAATTCGCCCGAAAATCTCAGCCGGAAAGAAAACATCGAGGAACTGGTGAACGGTATGAATGATTTTTGTGCCATGCGTCAGGAAGAGGGGAACACGAACGTTTCTCTGATCGACTTTCTCTCCGAAGTATCCCTGCTCACCGATCAGGATTCCGACAAGGAGGGAGACGGCGAGAAGGTGACTCTGATGACGGTACATTCCGCCAAAGGACTGGAGTTCCGCAACGTATTCGTGGTGGGGATGGAAGAGAATCTTTTCCCCAGCGGGATGGCGGGCGATTCACCCCGTGCGATGGAAGAGGAGCGACGCTTGTTCTATGTAGCCATCACCCGTGCCGAAGAGCACTGTTTCCTCTCGTTTGCCAAAACCCGTTTCCGTTACGGTAAGATGGAGTTCGGCAGCCCCAGCCGTTTCTTGCGGGACATCGACACCCGTTTCCTGCAACTTCCGCAGGAGGCCGCTTTAGGCCGGAGCATCGACGAAGGGGCCGGCCGCTTCCGCCGCGAGATGGAAGAGGGGTATTCGCGCCGTTCGTCTTTCGAACGCTTCTCTGCCCGTCCGTCGGCCGACCGTCCGGAACGCGAACGGCCGAAGGCGCAGATCATCGCGCCGACGGTCCCCCGTAACTTGAAAAAGGTAAGTGGGACTATGCTCTCCCCATCGTCGGCTTCCGGAGCCGGCGTCGCCGGCGTACAGCCCGGACAGACCATCGAGCACGAACGCTTCGGCCTGGGTGAGGTGATCCGCGTAGAAGGTACGGGCGACAATGCCAAAGCTACCATTCATTTCCGTAATGCAGGCGATAAACAGCTGTTGCTGCGTTTCGCCAGATTTAAAGTAATAGAATAAATGTTCGTGGGAGACGCACCACGGATTACACAGATTTTCACAGATTAAGAATTAACTTTGTTGAGAACTCAACTAAAAAAATCTGTGTTAATCCGTGTAATCTGTGGTGACCCCGAACACTACCCGAATAAACATATTATGATAGATTTTACCCAATTCCCCTCTCCGTGTTATATCATGGAAGAGGAGCTGCTGAGAAAGAACCTCAGCCTGATAAAGAGTGTAGCCGATGATGCCGGAGTTGAAATCATCCTTGCTTTCAAGTCTTTTGCCATGTGGCGTTCATTTCCCATTTTCAGGGAGTACATCGGACACTCCACGGCCAGTTCCGTCTACGAAGCCCGTTTGGCGCTCGAAGAGTTCGGCAGTAAGGCGCATACTTATTCCCCGGCCTATACCGAGGCGGACTTCCCGGAGATCATGCGTTGCAGCAGCCACATCACGTTCAATTCCCTGTCTCAATTCAGCCGCTTCTATCCGCTGACCGTGGCCGAAGGCAGCGGCATCTCTTGCGGCATCCGTGTTAATCCCGAGTATTCGGAGGTAGAGACCGAACTCTATAACCCGTGCGCTCCCGGCACCCGTTTCGGGATCACTGCCGATCTGTTGCCCGCCCGTTTGCCGCAGGGGATCGAAGGTTTCCATTGTCATTGCCATTGCGAGTCATCTTCGTTTGAGCTTGAGCGCACTTTGCAACATCTTGAAGAGAAGTTCTCGCCGTGGTTTTCTCAAATCAAGTGGCTCAACCTGGGCGGCGGCCACCTGATGACCCGCAAGGATTATGATACCCGGCATCTGACCGGCTTGCTGCAAGGATTGAAAAAGCGCTATCCGCATTTGCGTGTCATCCTCGAGCCCGGTTCGGCTTTCACCTGGCAAACCGGAGTCCTCACCTCCGAGGTGGTGGATATTGTCGAAAGCCGCGGTATCCGTACGGCCATTCTCAACGTCAGCTTCACCTGCCACATGCCCGACTGTCTTGAAATGCCTTATCAGCCCGCCGTTCGCGGAGCGGTGATGGGAGAGGAGGGACCGTTTGTCTATCGTCTCGGGGGCAATTCCTGCCTGAGCGGAGATTACATGGGGTCTTGGAGTTTCGACCATGAACTGCAGGCAGGCGAACGAATTGTCTTTGAAGATATGATACATTATACAATGGTAAAAACGAATATGTTTAATGGAATTCACCATCCTGCCATTGCTCTGTGGACAGCGGATGGCAAAGCCGAAATCTTCAGGCAGTTTTCCTACGAAGATTATCGCGATAGAATGAGTTGATAATCAAAACATTTGTCGTTTGCCAAAAACACAATGCACATTTTCTTGAGAAAAAAGTGTTCCGAATGCTTGCAGATATCAAGAAAATGCCTACCTTTGCAACCGCAATCGAGAAACAACGGTTGCAAATGCGGAAATAGCTCAGTTGGTAGAGCATAACCTTGCCAAGGTTAGGGTCGCGAGTTCGAGTCTCGTTTTCCGCTCTCTTTGAAATGTTGGAAACCTTTTGCCCAGGTGGCGGAATTGGTAGACGCGCACGTTTCAGGTGCGTGTGTCGAGAGGCATGCAGGTTCGAGTCCTGTTCTGGGCACAAAGGTGAGAATAGTTCAAAGCTTTAATCAAGAATCGGAGAGGTGGCGGAATTGGTAGACGCGCTACTTTGAGGGGGTAGTGACATTACTGTCGTGGGAGTTCGAGTCTCCTTCTCTTCACATTCTGTATTAAAGTTGTTTTGCGGAAATAGCTCAGTTGGTAGAGCATAACCTTGCCAAGGTTAGGGTCGCGAGTTCGAGTCTCGTTTTCCGCTCAACAAGAACGTCGGTTATCTGTTCCTCTCCATTTTTTTTAACGGCAGGTTTCTGATTAGTCAATGCCCAGGTGGCGGAATTGGTAGACGCGCACGTTTCAGGTGCGTGTGTCGAGAGGCATGCAGGTTCGAGTCCTGTTCTGGGCACTACATTGCGGAAATAGCTCAGTTGGTAGAGCATAACCTTGCCAAGGTTAGGGTCGCGAGTTCGAGTCTCGTTTTCCGCTCAGAGAAAAAGGAAGCTGAATCATTTGATTCGGCTTCCTTTTTTTGTTTACTGTTTACCGTTGCTTCAAGATAACAGTCAGCGTTAAGTATTCTCAAGAGTTTGTATTTTACTTGTTTAATTGTATCTAATTGGTTACTATTAGAACTGAGTATGTACTTAGCACAAAGTTTGTGAAGCACTTGGAAAATAAAAATTTATACGAGATGCGGGTGTCTGTAAATACCAATGAATACAGAACTATTCTTTTTGCTGTTGATAATGATAATATCATTCTTTCAAAAAAGTACTACTTCTGAATGGCTTCTTAAAGAAGTCCACAAAGGATTATTGTAAACAAATAAAGATTGCAGAACGAATATTAAAAGACTTTGAACTATGAGAAAGTTAGATGAAAATAAATTAGCCGGATTATATACGGCAGGTGAACTGCTGGACAACAAATATGGGGAGGTTGGAACTGAGTCTCGCACAACTTTTCATGAGAAATCAATAGCATGGTACTATGGCGAGATATTGCGTGATCGCCGAAAGCAATTAAAGATAACTCAGCAGGAACTGGCTGAAAAGGTTGGTACTGCAAGAAGTTATATTGCCCGTGTGGAGAAGGGAGAGACGGATATTCAAATTTCAAGTTTTTTTCGAATAGCTCGTGCTCTTGGAATAGAGTTTACTCCTACGTTTTTATGATTGACCAAGAATGGTTTGGAATGAACGGAGCTCACCACAGAGGGCACAGAGTCACACAGAGTTTTAATGTTTTTCACCACAGATTACTCAGATTATCACAGATTTATCTATTTCTCAATTTGTGTTAATCCGCACAATCTGTGGTGAGTCCTCGTCATTGGTAATAAAACTCCGTGAGACTCCGTGAACCGCTGTGGTGAATTTAAAAGCGTTCCGTTTTCACCTCAAAGCAAGGACATGCCTTGATCCATTCCTCCGGTTCTATCTCTCCGTTTCCGTTCAGGTCGGGACTCAGGTCACGGTGCCCGCATACCTTGCTTCCCGGGTAATCTTTCAGCAACACTTTTACCAGTACCCGCATCGAATGTTTTTGCCATTCTGTCCGGGTGTCTTTGGGGCGCCCGTTGCAGTCCAGCCCTCCTTCATAGCAGATGCCTATGGAGTGTGCGTTGAATCCCTTGGCATGCGCTCCGATTCGTTCCACCGGTCGGGTGGTAACTATTTTTCCGTTCTTACGGATGTAGAAGTGATAGCCTGCTCCGTCGAATCCCCGCTTCCGGTGGCATTCTTCCAGGTTGTACTCCGTGAAGCAGCGGTCTTCTCTCGTGGCGGAGCAGTGAATCACGATCAGATTGATTTCTCTCATAGTTCCGGTTCTATTTTTCGGTGTTCCCCCCGCGGAGAAACATCAGGAACGCCAGGATGCATTCCAGTATTTTCTGTAATTTCTTCATCGTTTTTTGCTGTATTAAGTTTCGTTGTTTCACGGTTTTGCCACAGAGGACACAGGGTAACACGGAGTTTTGTTGAAAAAGTATATCCAATTAAAATATATATTCTCTGTGAGACTCTGTGCTACCCTGTGGTGCGGATTTATGCCGTCGGGTCATCCACAATATCTCCGCCTCCGCTGCCTCCTCCTTCCGGGGCGCCTGCCGATACCAACGCGAAGTTTACGTTGTTCGGGCTCCGGGTCATGCTCCGGCTGGCGTTCACCAGTTTCATCGCCTTGTCGGGGATGAAGCGTACGTTTACCCTCTTGATATTCTTCACCGTGCATTCCTTTTCCGTTTCGCCGGGCAGGCAGGTCAGCGTCATGTGGAAGGTGCCCAATCCCTCTATTTTCACTTTGTTTCCTTGGGTCAGCACCTTGCGCAACTGTTCCACCAATGCCTCGATGGTGTGTTTCACGTCGCCCGTTGTCAGGGCGCAATTGGTCTGGATGTCTTCTGCCAGTGCGTCGATATCCACAACTTTGGCTGTTCCCGCCTTCTGGCGGATATAATACAGCACGGGAGAGTTCTCCTGATTGACATACTTTTTGCGCTGATAGCGCTCTACTGATACTTCCATACGATAAAAGTTAAGGTTTAGGTTAATAAATTTCTTATCTCAATCACTACGTAAAGATACGAAATAAAATAGGTAAAGTCAAATAAAATAGAAAGAATATATAGGCGTATAGTCAAGAAAACAGAGGCTCTGTTTCGTTGTTGTCCGACTCTCCGATCCGTTTCTTCCTTTTATTTCTTTCGCCGTATGCTTGGATAGTTCTTTTTTAAAGCTTATCTTTGTAAGATAGATATTATTCGTATATGATGGAACAGAAAGACCGGTATATTCGTTTTGATTGGGCGGTGAAACGCCTGTTGCGTAACAAGGCCAATTTCGGTGTGTTGGAGGGTTTTCTCACCGTTTTGCTGGGTGAGCCCATCCGTATTGTCGAGATTCTGGAGAGTGAAGGCAATCAGTTGAATGAAACGGATAAATTCAACCGTGTCGACATAAAGGCGCGTAACAGCAAAGACGAGATCATCCTTGTGGAGGTTCAGAATACCCGTGAGATTTATTATCTGGAACGTATTCTTTTCGGTGTTGCCAAGGCGATCACGGAGCATATCGAGTTGGGTCAGCTCTACTCTGAGGTTAAGAAGGTGTATTCCATCAGTATCCTCTACTTTGATATCGGTCGTGGTACTGATTACCTTTACCACGGTCAGAACTCTTTCGTAGGTGTCCACACGGGCGACCTTCTGGAGGTGAGCACCAAAGAGAAGAACGCCATCGTCCGTAAATTGCCTGCCGAGATCTTTCCTGAGTATTTCCTTATTCGTGTGAACGAGTTCAACAAAGTGGCTGTCACGCCCCTTGAGGAGTGGATTGAATATCTCAAGACAGGTGTGATTCATCCCGACACCAAGGCTCCGGGACTGGAGGAAGCGCGTCGTAAACTTGTCTATTATAACATGAATAAGGCAGAACAATTGGCTTATGATGAACATATCAATGCGATTATGATTCAGAATGATGTATTGAGTACGGCAGCTATGGAGGGCCGCCAGGAAGGTCGTCAGGAAGGTCTTGCCGAGGGCCGTCAGGAAGGTCTTGCCGAGGGCCGCCAGGAAGGTCGTCAGGAAGGTCGCCAGGAAGGTCTTGCCGAAGGCCGCATGGAAGAGAAGCAGGCGAATGCCCGGAGGATGAAGGCATTGAACCTGCCGGTCGAAACCATCTGTCAGGTGACAGGATTGTCCGCCGGAGAGATAGAGAGCCTGTAGACTCCGGCTTTTCCATTTTATTTCGCGTTCCTCCTTATCCATTCCGTCGGCGGCACATAGTCGCCGATTTTTGTCATGCTCCTGTTGTGTCCGAAGTATACATTGCCCGTCTCGCCGTTGCGGTGTTTGGCGATGATGGCTATCCCCAGCCCCTCTGTCGGATATCCGCTCTGCTTGTCCGTTGCCAGGTGTGCCAGTGCCGGGCGATAGAGCAGAACCACCAGGTCGGAATCCTGCTCGATGGCGCCGCTCTCACGCAGATCCGCCAATTCCAGGCGTCCGTACGCCCTGTTTTCGGAGCCGCGGTTGAGTTGGCTCAGCAAGATGACCGGTATGTGCAGTTCCTTGGCCAGCAGCTTGGCTTTACGGCTGGCCTGTGCCACCTCTTGTTCCCGGTTCCGGTTGTTCTGTTCGGTGCGCATGTCGCACAGTTGCAGATAGTCGATGATGATAAAGTCGCACTTGCCTTTGCTTTGCAGCAACCGTGCGCTCGAGCGTACCCGGTCCATGCTCATATCCGGGTTGTCGTCTACGCAGATGGGCAGTCTTGCCAGTTCTCCTGCGGTCTGCCGGGCTTGCAGCCATGTTTCCTGCGACACTTTACCGCTTCGCCAGAGGTGCGGGTCCACCTCTCCTGCCGATAGGAGCCATCGGTCACCCAACCGTTCGCCCTGTATCTCGAGGCTGTACACCACCGTATGATGTCCTGCCGCTGCTGCGGCTTTAGCCAGATGGAGCGCGAAGGCGGTTTTTCCCACTGCCGGCCGGGCGGCGATGGTGATCAGGTCATTGTTTTGCCATCCGCCCGTCATCTTGTCCAGTTCGGTCAGTCCGGTAGGGATGCCGGTCACTCCGTCCTTGTTTTTCCGCATTCGCCCTTCCGCTTCCACCAGGGTGGCCTGCATCAGAGTGTCCATATCCCGTAGTTGCCGGTTGTGTCCGCAGGCTCCTTCAAGCCTGTCCAGCAGGTTGTGAGCATCCACCAGCGTGTCTGTCAGGTCGATGGTTTCATCGCCGGAGAGGGTCAGCAGCTTGCTGAATCCCACGATCATTTCTCTTCGGATGTACTTCTGGTGCACGATGCGCGCATGATATTCCAGATGTGCCGAACTTGCCACCCGGCTGCTCAGTTGGGTGATGTAGAACGGCCCTCCGGCATCGTCCAGCTTTCCGCGCTTGCGCAGCTCTTCGGTGGCGGTGAGGATGTCGATGTTCGTACCGGCGTGAAACATCGCCTGCAGTGCGGCATAAATCAGTTGATGACGGGTGACATAAAACATTTCCGGTTTCAGCAGTTCGTCAACCAGTGCCATGCCTTCTTTTTCGATCAGGCAGGCTCCGAGGATGGTTTCCTCGAGTTCGGGTGCTTGGGGTTGTAGCATAATGATTTGGATTTGTGGTGGGTTTAAAACTCATATTCATTCAGGAACGCTTTATCCGCCAGATACGTGGCCGCCTGTTTGCAGAAGCGTATATCTTTTTGGTGGGCATAATATTCCTCGATGTTTTCCAAGGCCAGTTTCTTCTCCGTTGCCGTCAGTTTATTCCATTCTTTCCGGGCACGGGCTATGTTTATCTTGTCCTTTTGGGTGATGCGGTGGTAGAGGTCCCAGAAGTCGTCGAAACCCTCCGTGGCATGGTTGCTCCGGGTGGCGGCCGCCTTTTTCTGTCCGGTCCAGAGGTCATAGTCTATCACCCGTAGCAGGGTGATTCCGGCGGAGTTCTCCACGGCCTCCATGATTCCGGATTTAAACAGGGTTTCGAAGAAGTGGCGGGTGCGATAGCGGCTCCATCCCAGCACCTTTTCCCAGTGGCTGTAGGTGTATACCGTCTCTCCCCGTCGGCAGATCATCCGGTTGCCTTGCACACAGATCTCCGTATCCGAATAGTTGACCAGCGCCAATACGCGTATCCACGCTTCCAGATAGCCCTCTGTGCCCAATCCGGCTTTGAGGAAATCTTCGATCAGGGATTTGGGGATCAGGATATATCCTTTTTTCAGAATTGTTTCAGTCGATGCGTTCATAGTATTTCATTTTACAGGTTATCGAGTGTACCGCTCTTTCCCGAACGGTGTGACAAAGCTAAGCACGGACAGCCGGTGATGCAAGAAAGTGATGCAGAGTGCCGCATTACGGCGCAAAAAGTCACAGGGTCCTCTGCAGGGCAGCGCACGCTCTGCGGGGGTGAAACCGAGCCTCGTCCGGGCCTTTCCGGAACCTCTGTTTCCATCATCCGGAGCCTCTAAACCACCAACACGGACACCAACATGCTTTAGTACTCCTAATGCGCTGTTGCTCAGCTTTCTGTGCGGATGAATTTAGAGGCCGACAACATGCAGACCTGCACATAAATAAATAATAAACAAAAGATATATAAAATATATCAGTCGAATTTGCGGTCGGCGAACAGTTTTTGAACCCGATCCGCGGGGTGCTCGCGCAGCCACTTGTACACCGTGTCGGGCATTCCCCAGTGACGGATCACGATACAGATCTGGCGCGGCGTCAACAGTGTGTTGGGACGCTTGTATCCCGCCTCCAGCAGTTCGGCGTACAGGTTCGGATAACGTTCTATCTCGTCGCGCATCCGTTTGCCTGCCGAGCGGGGATAAACACAGGTTGTGAAATATGCCATCGCCACGTCCGACAGCAGGCAGCTTCCGTTCAGCAGCCAGTCAAAATTTAATTCTTTCATAATTGTTGCTTTTATTTACGTGACAAAATTACATCTCTCTTGTGTGAAGTGAAAAACTTTTTTTACTGTCACGGCGTTGCTTTTCAAGTATGACATGCGAAACACAGAAAAAAATAGTATCTTTGTATCCACAGATGGGTCTGTTACTTATCTCCGGAACAATAAAGAATATGAGCGATAAAATCTATCCTATCGGAATACAGAATTTTGAGAAAATCCGTAAAGAGGGTTTTTTCTATGTAGATAAAACCGCATTGGTTTATCAAATGGTGAAGACGGGGAGTTATTATTTCCTGAGCCGCCCCCGTCGCTTTGGGAAGAGTCTGCTTGTTTCTACTCTCGAGGCCTATTTTCGGGGAAAAAAGGAACTCTTTGAAGGACTGGCGATGGAAAAGCTCGAGAAAGAGTGGATAGAACATCCGATATTGCATCTGGATTTGAATATAGAGAAATATGACTCACCGCAAAGCCTTGAGGATATATTGGAGAAAGCCATTGTGTCATGGGAGAAACTCTATGGAGCTGAACCTTCGGAGCGCTCTTTGTCTCTGCGCTTTGCCGGTGTCATAGAGCGTGCCTGTAAACTGACGGGGCATCGTGTAGTCATTCTGGTGGATGAATATGATAAGCCCATGCTGCAATCCATTGGGGATGAAGAATTGCAAAAAGAGTTTCGCAAGACCTTGCAAGCCTTTTATGGAGCTATCAAAACAATGTATGGATACATCCGGTTCGCTTTTCTGACCGGTGTCACCAAGTTTGGTAAAGTGAGTGTGTTCAGTGCTTTGAACAATCTGATCAATTTGTCGATGGACGAACGTTACGTGGCATTGTGCGGCATCACCGAGGAGGAAATACGGACCAATCTGGATCAAGAGTTGTACGAACTTGCCGACAGGCAGAGGATGGGTTATGAAGAGGTGTGCCGTGAATTGAAGGCATGCTATGACGGGTACCATTTTGTGGAAGATTCGATCGGCATTTACAATCCTTTCAGCCTGCTGAATACGTTCTATAAAATGAAATTTGGAAATTATTGGTTTGAAACGGGTACTCCTACCTATCTGGTAGAACTCTTGCAGATACATCACTATGATCTTCATAAAATGGCGCATGTGGAAACCGATGCGGATGTATTGAACAGCATCGACTCTTCCTCTACCGATCCTATTCCCGTAATTTATCAGAGCGGTTACCTCACCATCAAGGGGTATGACCGTGAATTCGGGATTTACCGTTTGGGATTTCCGAATCGCGAAGTGGAGGAGGGGTTCATGAAGTTTCTGCTTCCTTATTATGCGGACACCAATAAAGTAGAAGCCCCGTTTGAAATTCAGAAGTTCGTGCAAGAGGTTCGTGCCGGGGACTATGATTCTTTTTTCCGCCGTCTGCAGAGTTTCTTTGCGGATACCCCTTACGAAATGATTCGTGATCGGGAACTGCACTATCAGAATGTGCTTTTCATCGTCTTTAAGCTAATGGGATTCTATACGCAAGTGGAATATCATACCGCTGAAGGGCGTGTCGATCTCGTTTTGAAAACAGATAAATTCATTTATGTGATGGAGTTCAAGTTGGATGGCACTGCCGAAGAAGCTCTCCGACAGATCAACGGGAAGCATTATACGCAACCTTTTGCGACTGACGGCCGTAAGCTTTTTAAGATTGGCGTAAATTTCAGTGCCCAAACCCGAAACATCGAAAAGTGGATCGTTGAATCCTGATATTTAGTAACGATTAAAAAATAAAATGAACGATAAGAAGAAACACCTAAGGCGGTGCTTCAGCATCGCTGCGCACGAATATAAGGCTTTTTGCTACAATAACAAGCGATGAACTATATTTCTTAAATGAAAAAGCCGTGTGAACTAACAATGATAAAACAGAACTACTGTTTGCAAATTCACTTTTTAATATTATATTTGCAATAAATAAGTAGCTATGATAGAAAGGATATTAAAACAGAAGTTATTAGAGATGACAAACAAGTATCCGATTGTCACCCTGACGGGACCTCGGCAGTCGGGTAAATCTACTTTGTTGAAAACATCTTTTCCGGATTATAAATATGTATCTCTCGAAGACCCGGACATGAGGTTGTTTGCAACCGACGATCCCAAAGGATTTCTTGCGACCTATCCTGATAAGACAATCATTGACGAGGTGCAACATGTTCCCTCGCTATTTTCGTATATTCAAACCTACACCGATAATGAGAATCGTGAGGGGATGTATTTATTGGCCGGATCACATAATTTTCTATTAATGGAAAATGTGAATCAGTCATTGGCGGGCCGGACAGCTATACTCAAACTCTTACCTTTCTCTCATCGTGAAATGAAAGAAGGCGGTATTCTTCCCAAAAATGTGGATGAAGAGATATTCAAAGGGGCTTATCCGCGTATTTATGATAAAAATATAGAGCCGGATGATTATTACCCGTTCTATATCCAGACGTATGTTGAACGGGATGTGCGCCTGATGCGAAACATTGGAGATTTGAGCAAGTTTATCCGTTTTTTGAAATTATGTGCCGGACGTATCGGACAACTGCTCAATCTTTCGTCATTGGCTAATGAATGCGGTATATCGGTGACAGCTGCAACGGCTTGGATTTCGATATTAGAAGCGAGTTACATTTGCTATCTGCTAAGGCCGGATTTTAACAACTATGCCAAACGATTAGTAAAAACGCCCAAACTTTATTTCTATGATACAGGGTTGGCCTGCTCCTTATTAGAGATACAAAATGCGGAACAGATCTCGACGCATTTTTTGCGTGGCGGTCTGTTTGAAAATCTGGTTATTAATGAATTTATCAAGGAGGCATATAATAAAGGTGCGGAACCTAATTTGACTTTCTGGCGGGACAGCACCGGAAACGAAATAGATTTACTACGTACCGAGGGTGGTAAACAATACGCTTACGAAATAAAATCGGGGGCGACCTATTCGCCGGACTTTTTCAAGGGTATCTCCAAATGGGCTAAGTTATCAGGGGCTACGCCCGACCAATGCTTTGCCATCTACAATGGGGACAGGGAAATGAAGACGTCTTTGGGTGAAGTTCTCTCTTGGAAAAACAGCAAGCGATGAACAATATTTCTTAAATGAAAAAGCAGTATCTTCGCACCAACAATTTCCGCCACGCCTCTTTACAATGCGTACCAGGGCGGAACTTATTTTTTTATATACCTATGGTAGCATATACTAAGCAACCCATAAGCATTGCCCACTATGTAGGTTGACTGATGAAGCTTACCCACCTCTTTCCCTTTTAAAATACCCCAGTACCGTGCAAGGCGACAACTTGTGGCGGTCGCGGTAGCGTGACTCGAACTCGTAGCGGGTGCAGAGCCAGCGGCAGAAGCAGCGGTAAGTGATGCGCAGGTTCAGGCGCCGTTGCAGGTCTTCGTAAAACAGGGCGATCCGGGTGAAGAAGTCGCTTACCTGCTTTCGGGCGATTTTCCGTTTCCGGGGGGCTTGTGCAGAGGCGGCCTGTTCCTCCCGTTCTATCAGGTATCGCAACACACGGATGTCTTTTTCTATCTTATCTTCTTGTTCGTGCAGTCTTTGTTGTTTCTGTTCCTTTTTTCTTAATGACTCTTTCAGGTCCTGGATGCTCTTTTTCATCTTACTTTGAGGTTTGTATGGGATGGCTGGATGCCAATGTTTGTTAAAACGACGTTAGGATCGGCAAAGATATACAAAAAGTGTACAGCATATCGTCCCAAGGATTGTTCCGTAAAGTCTCTTTAGATGTGTTTTGTAAAGATATAGGTTCGGTTATCCGGCTTTCTGTACAATTTATATTTAAGGGGATATTGTAAATTAAAAACAATGAATAAGATGAATGAAACATTAACAGTATTTATGATTTCGGAGATTGAAAGGTTCCGTGAAGAGGGCCGTGAGTCCGCCCGGCGCATTTACCACAACATGCTGCGTTTGCTCAGGGAGAGCGCGGGAAAGGAGGAGATAGGATTTGAAGAGGTGACCCCGGCGTTTCTGGGGAATTACGAATTTCTGCTGCTTGGCCGGGGGCTTAGCTGGAACACGGTGTCTACTTACATGCGTGCCCTGCGTGCGGGCTACAACCGGGGGATGAAGGGGCGTCCGGGATATGTGACCGGGCTTTTCGATAAGGTATACACCGGTACGCGCTCCGACGTGAAGCGTGCCGTGGATGCCCGCACGGTGGGGCGTATGATCCGCATGTCGGGGTGTCCGGATGAATCGGCCTCGGCGAAGGCTGTGGACTGGTTTGTGCTGATGTTTATGCTGCGGGGCATCCCGTTTGTCGATCTGGCACACCTGCGCAGGAGCAATCTTGACAAGGGGGTGCTGACCTACTGCCGGCATAAGACGGGGCAGGAGGTCAGCATTACCGTGCCCCGTGAGGCGATGGACATCATCAACCGGAGGATGGCGGAGAACGATCATCCGAGCTACCTGCTGCCCATCCTGGGACAACCCCGTACCGGGAAACGTCGGCAGGAGAAGGTGCTGACTCCTTATCAGGAATATCAATGTGAACTGCGCAACCTGAACCGCCGGCTGGAACGGGTGTCGGTGGATTTGAGATTGGGCGGCAGGCTCAGTTCATACACCGCGCGTCACACGTGGGCCACGATTGCCTTTCATCAGGAGACGCCCGTGGGAGTGATCAGCCGTGGGCTGGGACACTCTTCGGTGAAAGTTACAGAAACTTACCTGAAACCTTTCGGTGATAAGGAAGTAGACCGGACAAACAGGAAGATACTCAACTATGTGCTGAATGCGGTTTGAAGGTAGAATGTATTGAAGGTATTACGCTTATAATCAGTAGAGTAGGTGGTCTGTTACTTTGTAGGTAACGGCATCGCTTTATTGCTGCAAAATTGGACATTATTTTTCACACAAACAAATAAAAAGGCAAGTTTTTCAATAAAAAGATAATTAATTTTAAAAAAGATGCATGCTTAGCATTAGTTTTCCCTATTTTCTCTTAAAAAAGCAATAAGAAGGGTTGTCCACGTTGGTGTAATTTAACGTGGATGAACATTTTATTGCCATCATCGGATGCCTTTTATTGTTTAAATCTAATTATTCGGTTTAGAACGCTGTCTGTTTCAGATCTTTGTTAAATGCCGTTACCTACAAAGTAACGGTCTTCACAAACAAAACAAAAAGTTATGCTTACAATTTTAACCCAGGAGGCTATCAGGGTGCTTCGTTACATCTATTACCGTGATGCCGGCATATCTTGTCCTCCTGATTCTTCCGATTGCGCTTTCCGGAATGTTTCTGTCCTCCTTCCCCTGTTGGAGCGTGGAGGGCTGATTCGCTGTATATGCCCGGAATCTCCCGATAGTCCCGTTTCTTATGAACTGTGCAAGCCTTTGGGCTCCATCGACCTGCTGTCCTTGTTGCTGATCCTGCACGAGGGGGTGTGTCCGGTTTCTCCGGATGTCGACGAGCAGCGTGTCTATGGCCGTTATGGGTCGGTGGCCTCCCGTATGGGGGTTGTCAACCAGATGATGCGCAGCATATTCAGTGAAATCCATTTGACAGAACTTTGTTTGTAAACCGTTTTTTAGAGATTGCCGCCATGAACAGAATTTTACTGCTGCTCGGATATATCCTTTTGCTCTCCGCACCGGTCTGCGGTCGGGGTGTCGGCACACGTGCGGTTTCGGACTGCGATTCGTTGCACACGTTCCGTTTTGTACAGGGGCGTGACGTTCTGTATGCCGACTATCAAGGCAACAATCACGAGCTGAAACGCCTGTTTGCCGCCGTCTCTTCTTTCCGTGGCCCTATCGCCGACGGGAAGATGCGTATCTATGTAGACGGTCATTGCACTTCGGGCGGGAGTGTACACGACAATCTTTGGCTGGCCTATGTGCGTAGCAGCCGTGTGAAGTCCGAACTGATCACCCGCAAGGGCATGAAAGAGGAGTATTTCGTGACTCACAACCATGCCGTATGCTATCCCGGCGAAGAGCGCGACGTGGTGATTGTCTGCCTGCGCAAGCCTGCGGGTGCGGATACTTTATCCGCCGCCCGCCGCAACTATGGCATGTATGCCTCCCGATATCCGCTTTTGCCTCCTGCGGTCCCATCTGCTCCGGACAACCGCCCGTGCCCGCCCCCCATTCTTTTTGTACCGGTCGGTCCGGCCGGTCATCCCGGTACGGTTGCGGGGTCGGGAGCAGAAAACCCGCATCGGATGGTCTTCTCCCTGAAGACGAACCTTGCCGACTGGTCGGGGCTGACGGCGGAAGGCCGCCTGGGAGCTTTCAGGCCCAACCTGGCGCTGGAGCTTCACTTTGCCCGCCGTTGGTCTGTGATGGCCTCTGCGGCGTATTCAGACTGGAAAGGCGGGCGCGATCACCGTTTCTGGGGCGTCTCCGGCTACAGCCTCGAGCCCCGTTTGTGGCTGAAAGGTGACGGGCGTTACCGTTGGTTCTATCTGGGTGTCTACGGTCAGTCGGGCGATTTCGATTACCGTCCCTCGCCAGCAGGCGATACGGACGCCACAGGCAGAAGCCGCACCGGACGTTACCGGCATGCGGGACTCTCCGCAGGCGTGTATGTCCCCCTGTCCCGTCATTGGGGCATCGAGGCGGGAGTGCGCGGGGGATACCTCCATTCGTCCGCCAAGGCTTATGATAACGAACCTCCCCATGCATACTATCACCATCCGGCCTCCTTCGTCCGTTGGGGCCTGACGGGGATCAACCTGGGGCTGGGATATAGGTTTTAGAAATACAATGGGAATATGATACTCAAACTGAAATACATACTGAAAGCTGCCTTTCTTTCCCAGCTTCTTTTCTCGTGTACGGAGCGCTCGCTCGAACCGCGTCCGGAACCGGAGCCGGTTCCCATCCGTCTCTTTACGGGTATCCGTACCCGTGCGACGGTGGACGTTTTCGGCGATACCCCGGTGTGTGTCGCTTACGGTGTACGTACGGGACAGTACGACGGGAGCTGGGACGGCATTGCCACGGACAACGAGATCCGCCTGATGCCCGAACGCTACTATCCGTCGGACGGCTCGGCGCTCTATCTGCGGGGATACTATCCTCCGGCACCGCTGACGGCTGACGGGCGGCTGACTTACCGCCTGACGGGAGAAGAAGACCTGATGCTGACGGGCGAACAGAACGGATCGCTTTCCGCTCCTTTCGGGGAGTCCGACAGCCAATCGCTCCTGTATCGGCACTTGCTGACGCAACTGATCTTTACACTCACGGTAGAGGCCGAAGATACCGGGGCGCTCCGCGTGCGGTCGCTCCATCTGAACGGACTGACGGACGAGGTGACCCTCTCCCTGGCCGAAGAGTCGCTCTTGCCGGGTGAGCGCACGGTGAGCGTGCCCGTTTATGAAGCGGGCGAAGAGGCGGAGGGCCTTCCGTTTGACGGCAACAAGCTGACGCTGCCGGGCTATGTGCTGGTGCAGCCTTCCGCTACGCTGACCATCGACCTGGTGCTTTCGGTAGACGATGACCGGACACACGACCGCGAATACCGTGCCCTTCCCGTACGGTTCGAAGGCGGGGAGGGGGAAGGCGGAACGGCTTATACCGTCCGGGTGGAACTTCCCGATCCCGTCATTCCCGATCCGGTGGAGATTGTAGCTGTCGCTACGGTCGGACGGTGGCAGGAGGGTGACTCCGGCAGTGGGGAACTGGTGGACAATCGGTCTGCCGAAACAGAACAATAAACATATTTATTAACTATAAAACTTTTAGAAAACAATGAAAACGAAACTAAGTGTGGCGGCTATGGCCCTTTTGCTGGCAAGCTGCTCAAGCAATGACAATGACCTTTTGCCCGAGAATCCGGTGAACGCGACTCCTATCCAAGTGTCGCAAAGCGTGCAGGGCATGGTGAAGACCCGCGCGGCGGTGGGCGTAGGCAGTGATGTGACGGCTACGGTGCTGGTGGCTGACGGTAGCAGTAACAATGCTGACGCCGCTGATTGGGCTAATTTTTCTCCGGTGCTTGCCAATGAAGTGAAGGAAGAAAGCGGACAGAACAAGCTGAAAACCCGTGCCACGGTTTCCACCGCCTCTTTCAAGGCGGGTTCTAAGGCCACGGTGTCACTCAACCCGATTCTTTATTACCATACGACTGCCGGCACGAAGTCTTGGCTGGCGGCTGTGGCTCCTGCGGGAACGGTTAGCGGTACAACGGTGACGATTCCCCAAACAGACGGGGAGCAGGACGTGATGCTCGCCGACGCAGCGGCGGCCGGTAGCAGCAGTTCTGCAAGTGAACCTGAACTTACGTTCAAACACCTGACCACCCAGCTCAACTTTGAGATGAAGGTCACCGCTCAAAATGGTGGCGAATGGACCGATAAAACAATCAGCTTAAAGAAAATCAGCGTGCGAAACGCACAGGTGCCTGTAGAGGTCAACGTAGCTCCGGCTTCGGGTAAGGCCGGTGTGAGCAAGTGGACGGATGCCGCTATGATGAATGTGGGCGGTATTTCCAGTGTGGCGCTGGGCGCAGACGCTGTGCGGGTAGGTAATCCGTTGATGATCCAGGCTTCGGGCCAAGTCGTGATCGATGCGGTGATCTCTGTGGGAGGCACTGATATCACTTTCAATAATGTGACAATCAAAAAGCAGGATAATAAAACAAACCTGTCTACCGAGGCCGGTAAGTCACACCTGATCACCCTGAACGTGACCGAGCCTCTGACTCCGGAGGATGCTACGAAGATGACCGTAACTGCCACTGTAACCGATTGGGTAGCGGGTGAAGCCGGCCATGCCGATCTGAACTGATTCACATAAAATGTCTGCCATGATCATGAAACGCCATATTTCGCTTTTTGTCTTTTTCTGCCTGCCGGGAGTTTTCCTGGCAGGTTGCTCCGACGCGGACCGTTCCTCGCTGATGGGTGAGGAGGAGGTTCCGGTGGAGCTTTCCGCTCTGGAGGGCGATGTATCGTCGAGGGCGGCGGTCTCGGCAGGCAGTAAGCCTCAGGCGGAGTTTGAGGCTGCCATGGTATTTTCCCGAACCGGGGGAGACTACACCACTCCGGTGGTTGCCGCCGAAGAGGGTGTCTGGAAAGGAACTGTCGGGACCAACGGTGAAGTCAGTTGGAGCAATGCCGGTAAGGCAGCGCCCATTTATCCCCGTTGGGGAGCTTGGCTCTATCTGGTAAGCTACGCCCCCTATGCCGAGCCGGATAAAGCCGCTTCGGGCAGTGGAACGGGCACTTATGCCGGTACGGTTCCCTTTGTACTCACAGGGCAGACCGATCTGCTTTACGCTTCTCAGATACAGGGAAACCGCTGGGCGGACGGGCACTTTCCTTCACTGGTATTCGACCATCAATTGACGCAACTCTCTTTTCAAGCGAAGAAGACGCTTCAAAACGGGGTGTCGGTATGGGTGAAGAGTATCACGGTGAAGGAGGCGAAACCGCTTGCCTCGTTGAAGCTGGCTACGGGAGAGGTGACGTTCTCCACCACAACCGAACATCCCCAGGGACTGACGGTGGATCTTACGCAGAACGGAACCAACGGAGCTGGGCAAGGAACGGAAGTGACCGGCCAGACTCCGGTATCTGTGGGGCAACTTTTACTCCCTCCGTTGGAAGCCGGCGGAAGCAACGGCAATGGAGGCGGAAGCAACACGTATACGCTGAAAGTAGAAACATCAATAGGTACATTCGATAATGTGTCGCTTACGTTCGGTGATTCCAACGCAAGCGGGAAAAATCCGTTGCAGGCGGGCATGTCACACGTAGTGACGCTGAACATCGGCGACCATGAACTGGGAATCACTTCGGTAACGGTGCAGGCGTGGGCTTCGGTGACTGTTGACGGCACTCTGGATGCGGATTAGATACATGAATTTAAAAAAAGATAAAACGAACATGATGATTAACCAAACGAAATATCATTGGCTTATGGCTCTTCCGGCATTGCTGTTGGCTGTCGGATGCAGTGAAAGCATCTTGCCCGAAGGACAGGATACCGGGGTGGCGGAATTGCAGGTGTCGCCACAGGTGGTGTTGACACGCGGCGCGATAGATGCCGGCTTGGATGCATCGGCTGTAGGGAATGCATTAGGAAGCATCGCGGTGTATGCCAACAGCAAAACGACGAATAAGACAACGAATAACTATGGGGTGTACACTTACAGCTCTTCGAAATGGGGCAATAGCAGCACGACCGATAAAATCTATCTTTCGGCGGAAGAGGCTACGATCTATGCGCATTATCCGGCGTATCAACCGGGTAGTAATGGTGAATTTCAGAGTGGTAGTACTGCGCTGAAGGCTACCAATTCGAGTGGCGAATACACTGATAATTCCACGATCAATATTTCTGTATTTCCGGGGAAGAGCGGAGACGCTAACGCCAAGATCGACTTTCAATCCACTGACAATTCGGACGGTAACTCCTCCGGTAGCGCTAAGATTCTCGCAGCCTCCGGAGAGGTGGACTATATGTATGCCGATCATGGAAGTACCGGAGTGAAAGCCAGCTATAAAAACGGTAGTGATAGTAAAACCGGAAAGGTGACGCTCGCCATGAAGCACGCCCTTGCGATGGTCAGCTTCCGGGTATATGCGGATCATACCTATAAAAATACCGGTGCATTCACCAAACTGGTATTAGCCAATAAAAGTGGAAATACAACATTAAATAATGGAGCTAGCCCTACCATGAAAATTAAGGATGGTACGATCACTGTGGGTCAGAGTCCGGCGGCAGTGACCTATACACGTGATATAGCAAACTATACGTTGCCCAAAGCAGCGAGTAGCGATGCTTCTGCTGCAACCACCGCCAAAAATAGCGCCAGGAAAGCCAGTATCCTCGTCCTGCCTGAAAACACGGCCGATAAGTCGACCGTGGAAGCTACGCTGACGATTGATGATCAGGATTATAAAGTCGCCCTGCCTGGTAGCAACAGTGCATGGAAGGCCGGAGAGAATTACCTGTACACCGTCAAGCTCAGTGGCTCCGAACTCGTCATTTCGAGTGTGACCGTGACACAATGGACAACGGTTGCGTCAAGCACTGACCTGGATATAAAGTGATAGAAGAAAAACTCAACAAGATAATAGATGAAGAACGTATTCATTCTTTTGCTCCTTGGGACCGCATCCCTGTTTTGCATAGCCTGTTCCGGTGAGAACTCCGTTCTCACCGACGGCGATGCCGTCCTCTTGCAGCCCGGTGTTCATGCCGGTGCCACGCTCGCCTCCACCCGTAGCATGATCAACGATGTTGGTACGGGTGCAGACCGGATCAGCACCATTGGCATCTACCTCGCCGCTGCGGACGGCAGTCTCTATCCGGGCAGCAACGCCGGGGGAGCGACCTTCACGAAAGCGGCTTCCGGTACGAAGTGGACGAGCAATCCTTCTACCTACGTCAGCCTCGCAAAAGCAACGGTCTATGCCTGGGCACCCGCCACGACAGCCTTGAAGAGCGATGGCGGCAGTGGTAAGGGAAGCGGCAGTACTGTCTTGCCTGCTCTCCCCGTCAGCGTGCCTGCCGGGCAAACCTTCGACGGAGGAAATACCTACGACTGCTCTACCACCGATTATCTTTACGGTTCCGGCAGCGCTACCGTAGGTTCGGCTACGGCGGTTACCGCCAACAGCCTGTCTGCTTCGCCGACCCTCTATCTGCAACACGCCTTGTCGCAAGTCGTGTTCCGCATTCAGAACGCGAACGACCGCACCCCGGATCCGACATACGATTATGTAAAGAAGATTAAGCTTACGGCAGCGGGCGGCGCTACTCCTTTCTTCTGCACGACTGCTTCCGGATCCGGATCGGCCGGCACGATGTCCCTGACGGATGGCGCTTTGTCCAGACTGGACGCGGTGGGTGAAATCTCTTTTACCCCATCGGCCCGTCCGCAACAGGTCGGCACCTCGGGTCCCGTTACAGTGGCCTACGGGCTGGTGGCTCCGAAGGCTGAGGCGGCTTCGGGCATGCGGGTGACGTTGACGCTGACACTGGGTGAACAAAGCTCGGACGCTACCGAACGGGATCTTACCCTCTCGACCGATGCCTTCAACCCGGCATGGCAGAAAGGATACCGCTACGTCTATACCTTGACGCTCGGCGAACGGGGAATCAGCCTGCAACCTGTCGATATAAAAGGGTGGACGGAAGTTTCCGGGGGGAGCAGTGACGTAGATCCCGGCTGGCAATGAAACAAATGATTCAGAACAACAAATGATTCAGAATGACAAATGATTCAGAATGACAAATGACAAATGATTCAGAATGAATGATTCAGTATGAAAACAGATAGATTATACCAAACGGTTTTAGGCTGCCTGCTGCTTACCGCAGGCTGTTCGGACAATGCGCTGACCCCTTCGTTGCCCGAAGGGACTCCGCTTACGGTGTCCGCCGCGATCTGCGCTTCCGGTGAAGGCCGGGAGTCTGAGACCCGGGCGGCCGTGGCAGCCGGGACCCGTGCCGTGGCAGCCGACAACGGTTACGACCGCAGCACCTTTGCCGCAGGTGACAAAATCCGTATCATCCGCTCGCGGAACGGTTCGTCATCCACTCCGGTGGACTATACCTTGAACTCCGCTTCTTCCGGCAACAGTACGGGCGAGTGGAAACCTTCGGTGACGGGTACGGAGCTGCTCGTTGAGTCCGGAGCCACCTACCAGGCGAGTTACCCTATCGAATACTCGGGTATCCGTGCCGACCAGCGAAAGGCGGACGGTGAGGACTACCGCCTGAGCAATCTGCTGGAGACCCCTGAGAAGGTGGCGATCGGCCGTGACGGAACCCTCTCCTTTACAGGCGAAAGCGCCTTTGTGCACAAAGGCGTGAAGCTGACCCTGAAATTTTCGGGAAAGAACATACTGTCCAAGGATTTTACGAGTATGACCGTAACCGGGAAGGGGCTTTACTCCGGAGGAGCAAGCAAGGATGAAACCGTCTACCTGTATCACCCCGGCGATACAGGCGATGCGAAATATACCTGGCATGGCATTATCGCCCCGCTTACTTCCCAACAGTCGATACAGGTATCGGTGACGGATGCTAACGGAGTGGTCTATGACATCACCCTTATTTGCGCAAGGGCGGCGAACAGTCACTACACCTATACGCTCACCCTGAAAAATGATGTGCTGGTTCCCACCGGTCAGGAGATCAAAGAGTGGCAAAGCGGGGATTCGCATACAGGAACCTTAGTTGATGTAACCCCATGAAAAAGAAAAAGAATAGAATCCTATCGGTATCCGGGGCGGCTCTCTGCCTGTTCTTCCCGGTTCTGCTGGCCGCCTGCTCGCAAGAGGATGCTTTGCCCCGTCCGTTGGAAGTATCGGCGGAGGTGGGGAGTCCCGCTACCCGTGCGGCGGCAGACTCGCATGCCGGTGATTATGATAAAAGTGAATTTGTAGCGGGTGATGTCATCCGGATTATGGACGGCACGAAATCTGCCGACTACCAACGGGTGGTCACCGGCACAACCGGCACCTGGCAACCCGCAAGCGGACAAACAGCGCTTACCACCACCGGTAGTGAAACGTTTACGGCTTCGTATCCTACGGCGTTTACCCAGATTCTAACCGATCAGCGCACAGCCACCAATTTCTGGCAAAGCAACCGGCTGGCGGCTACAGGAGTACTCGATGGCAATAAGGCTACGTTCTCGTTCGCTCCGGAAGCGGCGAAGGTGACCCTGGTGGTGAAGTATGGAAATGATTCAAAGCTTCCCGGCACGGCAAGCCTGGAGGGTACGGGGATTGCCACCGGTGCCTCTGAATCGCAGACGATCAATGCCTATAGCGCCTCGGCAGCGGGAACTTCCGCTCTGCAGCATACGTATGTGGCCATCGTCAAGCCCGGTTCCCGAACGTTTGTGATCAAGGTGAAGGCCGGCGACACCGGTGAAACGGAGAAGAGCTACACCGAGAAGGCGGCCCATACCTTGAAAGCCGGATACAACTACCAGTATAACTTTACGTCCACCAATGAATTGATCCTGAACGGTATCACCGTAGAACGATTCGTAGAGACAACGGAGCAGGACGCGGGAAACGCCACTTAATGAAAAACAGATACGAAAACAGATATGAACCTACAAAAATACAATCGAATGAAGAAGCCGGCGAATCGCCTCTACATGGCGCTTGCCCTCGGAGCGGGGATATGCCTGACGGCTTCATGCGCCTCGGACGACGGATTCGCCACCGATGAAGGCGCACTGGAATTGCAGCGGATCGAAGTGGAGGGAGAGGAGAGCGTCACCCGTGCGGAAGCAACCGCTATCACCGAGGTGGACGTGTATGCCACCACTACCGCATCAGCTACCAGTCCACATGCGGCGTATGGAGACAATCCACTGATGAAATTCTCCTTGAAAGAAGGAGTCTGGACTCCGGACAAGCAGACGATCATGAACAGCACTTCGGGTGATGCCTTGCTGTACGCCTATTATCCTCCCGCAGCCATCCAAGCGTCCGGTGACGGTGAACATACGACGGCGGTGAACCTTCCGTCGTCATTGACTGATTTTCTCGCTACCGGGCAGGCCGATTATCTCTACGGTGTGGGTACGGATAAGTCGGAGACAGTCCCCGTCACGGCAACACTTTCCTCGAGAACCGTCAGCTTCAAGATGAAGCATGCGTTGGCCAAAGTCAGTTTCCGTATCGTGAAGTCGGCTTCGGCCACCGAAGCGCTAAAGCTGATACAGGTGGATGTGCTGAGCGGAACCAACCGTCTGCGGACAGGCATCGGGACGATGAACCTGAAAAGCGGATTGCTGAACAGTCTGTCGGATATTTCGACACTGACACTGGCGCAGGCGAGTGGCGTGGAGTTGAAGCTGAAAGAAAACCAGAAAGGACCGAACGTGACCTGCCTCGTGGCGCCGATGGCGAAAGAAGAAACGGTGCTCTCGTTCCGGCTCAAGGTATGTGTGGACGGAGAAGCTGCCGCGAAAGCGCATGCGTTTGAAACCCAATCGGTGACAGCGCAGTGGGAGGCGGGAAAGCATTATGTCTATCTGATTACGGTGGACAAAATGGGAGGTAAGCTGAGCTCGGTACAGATAGAGGACTGGAAGAACGATGCGAACCAGAACACGAGTATCGGGATTTAGTGGAAAACGATCCACTCCGTGTTACTCTGTGTACTCTGTGGTGAACTAAAACAAGAAACGATGAATAAAAGACTGAAACTTTGGATAGGGTGTTGCCTTTGCTTGCTGGGAGCGCCGGGACTGACAGGATGTTCGGAACAGGCTCCCGGGGAACCCGGCACGGAGGAGGGAGATCCGGTATCGCTCCGCTTCTCTCTTTACCGGGCGGAGGCGGACGAGGCTTCGACCCGTGCCGACGCGGCAACGGATATGGAGGATGGAAAGACTTTCTGTATCTATGCTTTCCCCGCAGGTGCGTCTACCACGACGACGGAACCGCTGGATCATAAAGTATATACGGTAAAGAGTGGAGTGGCTACGGGCGAACTCTATCTGTATCGCGGAACGTACGACCTTTACCTGGTATCGTACAACTCTTCGACGGAAGTGCCCGAACTGAAAACGGACGGTACAATTCAGGTGTCGAACGGAAAAGACTTTATGTACACCAGCCTGAAAGGGATCGTGGTGCAACCCAACCAAACGGGAGAAAACATGATGGACGTAGTGCTGCCGGCTCCCTTTAAACGCTTGGGAGCACAGATTAAAGTGAGTGTGGCGGCAAAAAGTGGAACCCATCCGGTTACTCCTACCAGCTTGGTGGTGAACTCCTTCAAGATGGGAGGACTCCGGGCGTCGTTGCCTTACACGTTGGGCAGTACTGCCTGGGGGACGGTAGCGAATGAAACATTTGCCACTACTCAGGCCTTCACCGGATTCACATATAATACGACAGGGCAAACAGTTACCATTCCACGAGTAAGTACGCCGGTTGTGGTGCTTCCGGTAGACGGATCGGCCATGATTTCTTTTGATGTGAACCTGACGGTAGGTTACAAAGATAATGGGGATAAGACATTGACCGAGACTTATCCGGCGGAGATCCAGAAGGTGTTGCTGCCGGGCATGACCTATACGTTCGACTTCACACTGACGTTCTATGGCATACTCGACCCCGCCGACTTGACGTTGGCGATAGGCGAATATGAATCGACCGTAACGCTCAATTCGGATGAAATGGGAAAATAACCGGCATATTCATATACAATTATCATATTTAGAATCAGATCAAAACAGAATGGCAAAAAGACAATACATACGACGATGGACGGGCAAATGGGCACTCGGTTGCCTGCTGGCGGTTTCCGGCCTATGGACGGTTTCCGGCTTGCTGGCGGGATGCAGCGAGGAATCCGTAGAGACTTCCGAGGAGCTTCGATTAGTTCTGAAACTGCCTCCGGAGCTGACGGTGGATACGCGCGGAGAGATTAACAATATTCCTGTTAACACGATCTGGGTGCTGCAATACGTCACCGAGAACGGAGTGTCAAAGCTGAAGCAGAAAGCTTTTTTTGGTACGATTGGAAATCCGGGAAGCAATCAGACGATTGAGGTCAACACCAAGAATGATGATGTTGTTTTCGCCCAGGCGGAGAGTCGCTTCTATGTCATTGCCAATGTGGACCAGTCGTTCCTGAGCAGCTTCACCGGAACCGAAGCGGAACTGAAGGCGAAAACGGTGGCCTTTTCCGGTTATAGGAACAAGCCGTCCCTGTTGACATCGGGGCCGCTGGAATATACGCCCGATCCCAAGAAACCGGGTGTGATACCGCTGGTGGTTCCCTTGCGGCGGGCTTACGCCACGATTTCCTTGTCCTGGAAGAAAATGGGAGATCTGGCAGACCCAAAGAATCCGAGTAACCTTGTCGTCAAGTCCGTCTCCCTCTACAATGTACCCACACACATGGCGCTCTATACGCGGGGAGGCGGAAGTATTAAAGATAAGTATCCTGCGGATAACGATGGTTCTACGGCTATCACATCCACAAACGGAACAGAGATCACTACTAATTGGGCTTCGTCTTCTTCTTTCGAATTCTATATGCCGGAAAACTTACGGGGAATGGGAACAGCCGCCTCGTTTATGGAAAAGAGCATTCCGGATAAAGGGCCGGGCGGAAAATTGGACTACTGCACGTACATCAAGCTGTCGGGCAAATATGTGTATGCGGGCGCAAAGGACTCTATCGGCGTGAATTATCTCCTGCATTTGGGCGGCAACCTGATGACTGACTACAACATCCGCAGAGATTACCTTTATAAGCTCACCGTCAATGTCAGTGGCGCCAACAGCGCCGATGTGCGTGTGACGATCACGGACGGCAACGTAGTGATGTTTGATGCTGTGGAGGTGCTTCCGGTGAACAATGTAGTTTTCAAATAAAAGACAGAAATGAACTTGATTCACCACAGATTACACCGATCTTCACAGATCAACACCGAATCTTTGATTCGATTGAACTTGATTATCAGTGAAATATAAATAATTAATCGGAATATAAATAATTAATCAGTGAAAATCCGTGTAATCTGTGGTGAACTTAAAACAAACATACCAATATGAAACATACTTCTAAAAATCTGTGGAAGCTACCGGTGCTTGTCTGCCTGTTGGGCATGGCGGCTTGTGAAGAGCGGGCGGATGTCGTGCCGGTCGATGCCGACACGAAGCCCGTGGAGGTATCCCTGTGTTTCGGCTTTGCCGATGAAGAGGACGGGTATAACCTTCCTGCCTCTGCCGACACACGGGGGAGTGATTCCGGGCAGGACGGTGCGTTCACTGCCCGGCCGGTGCCTGCCGTGCGGACCCGTGCAACGGAACCGAGTCATCCGGATGCGCTGTACCAGTTCTATTTGATGCAATATAAGGCTGACGGGACGCTGATGGGCAGTGTGCAATTCAAAGAGCAGATCACTGCGGGAACGGATTTCTCTACCCTGGTGACATTGACACCGGCCACGAACTGCCAGTTGGTAGTGATTGTCCGCGGGAAAGGAAATACGACCCCGAGTATCGGCGGCAGCCTCGCCAATGTGCAACAACAGGTGATGGACGCCGATCTTTTCAAAAAGACGATTCCCGCCGAAGGTTTTACGCAGGATGATATCAACAAGATGCCTTATATGCTCCATCTGCCGTGCGTGAACGTGACGAGCGATGGTAAACTTCAAAGTCCGGACGGGAGCTATGACGCCCGTCTGCTGCTCAGGCGGCTGGCAACACGGCTGACGGTGAACTGGGAAATAGATGCTGCGCTGAAAAACGCGGGCTATGCCCTGAAAGAGGTGAAGCTTTGCCAGGTCCCCGCAGCCTTCCGGTTGCTTGCATCACCGGTGGAGACGCAGTGGGGTATGACCTATCCGTCCGAAGTAGTTGAGTTTATCGATTACTATCGGCTGACGAATGCCTCAGAGTTGGCGGCGGGAAAGAAGACCGTGTGGATACCTGCCAACGTGCGCGGCACTTCGGCGAAGGCCACTTCACCTTATTACCGTACAAAAGAGAATGCCCCCACCGCCGCATCGTATGTAGAACTGGTGGTGGACAATGCCGTCAAGAAAGAACGGCTCTATTATCGTGCTTACTTGGGCGGACAGGAATCAACGGACTTCAACCTCTATGAAAACAAGGATTACACGTGGAAACTTTCCGTCAAATCGACGGCTTACCAGACGGATAAACGCATTCAACTGCTGGATCAAAGTCCGGTGCAAAGCACCAATCTGGTGGAGACATCCAACTGCTTCATGATGAAACCCGGTACGAATATCTGTTTTAATCCGTATAAGCATGAAGCGAAGATGGATGGTTACAATAATCGGTTGAGTGGTTGGAATCCGAAACTGACAAATGGCTCGACATTGGCCGCTGATAAGCAAATAACGGATGTGAGATTACTTTGGCAGACGAAAGACGATGCTACATCGGGCGATTTGGTGATGGGGTATGCCATCAGTGGAGACGACCATTCGAATCTGGTGTGTATTACTGACGGAAGTGATCTGCAAAAAGCCCGTATCCACGTCAAAGTGCCGGTGAGCAAAGGGGGGAATGCCATGATTGCCGCCTATTCCGGTAATAAAATAGTATGGAGCTGGCATCTCTGGATAACCGATTATGTACCGCAGGGGATTACTTCCTCTGTCACTTATGCTCAGGCACAACAGTTGACACAGAACGGAAGCGTGCATCAATATGCCACTACGGCTTTCAAAAACGGTGGAACGCATGTCGGGAAGGTGGTTATGGACCGGAATCTGTGTGCCATGGCCGGAGGGTTTCCGGGTGAGAATGCTTCATTGCTGGATTTTGCAAAGCGGATAGGCTATTTGTACTGTTGGGGACGTAAAGATCCGTTTTTCGGATCAATCGATGGAACAACGAATGAATTTAATATACTTTATGATGAAGAGGGATACGGACAGCCTATGGGTACGGTCGCTTACTCCAGTATTACATTAGTAGATGGTAATACGCTGGAATATGTCATTGAACATCCTGACGAGTTTATATTAGGTTCGTCCAGTGACAAAGGTCAGAACAGGTGTTCTTGGTATAATTTGAATGAATCCTCTTCAGAACCTCAGTATTTGTATAATGACACCAAAACTCTTTATGATCCTTGTCCGGCAGGGTGGAAGACTCCCCATCGAACGATGTATGTGGGGTGGAATATAAATCAAGGGTATTGGTTTGATGAGGATGGGAAATTTAGAGCAACGGGGAATACTGCACATAAACGGGGCGGACGTCTATATAACATATCTGGACAGAATGGTGTACCTTCTCCTCGTACAAAAGATAATACGGCTTGGTTTCCGGCGACGGCATACCGGTCTTTTGATAAAGGAACATTGGTGTTTACTAGCGGTAGTGCGGCCGGATATGAAGGGACAAATACGTTTGGACCGACCGGTAGTTTGTATCGGATGTATTATTCAACAATGTCAAAGGACAAGTTGAGTGAACCGGAGAATGGTTGGGGGACACTTGGTGAAACCAATCCATATCGATGTGTACAAGAATAATAATGATATGAAACAGACTTGGAAGAATAAATGGTTAATGCTCTTGGGAGGCATGACGCTTCTTGGAGGGTTGAGTGGATGTGAAGATCGTCCGGAGGGTACTGTTCCTTTTCCTGAAGGTGAAGAGGTGACGGTATCGCTGGTCTTCGGCTTTGCCGAAGATTCAAATAATGAAGCGCCTCAACGGCTCGCCTCAACGGCTCGCCTCAACGGCTCGCCTCAACGGCTCGCCTCAACGGCTCGC